>OGXX01000168.1_pt1 | contig 68654 bp, 57 predicted proteins | sample 1576301 | NCBI WGS metagenome assembly OGXX01 (sample SAMEA3541469, study PRJEB24748) | human gut metagenome | biome: human gut; feature: human-associated habitat; material: faeces | place: China | collected 2012
TAAGTACTATTACGACCATGCCGGGAACCTGACGTCCTGGCGGATTGAGGATGGGACGGCAACGAACACCCAGGAAGAGCATACGTATACCTACGGAGACAGCAACTGGAAGGACCTGTTGACGGCCTTTGACGGGAAGGCGATTACGTATGACGCCAACGGGAACCCGACGAAGTACTCACCTCCACGTGCTCTGTAGTGTGCCTGCTCCCCTAAGCACATTGTAACAAATTTCGACTGGCTGCGTTAGAGGCACTTGTGTTTCATTCTCTTTGGCGCCTTGGAATGCAGTGGAAAGGAATGGTCATATATATGATCAGGGGCGTTCGTTTTAAAATTCCACAGAAAATGGATAATATAATATTTAATATTCTTTGCTGCCTAAATGTAGAAAGTTATTATTGGTTCAAAATATCGAGCCAAACGGAGGTGTGGGGCGAGCAAATAGAGGAAGATTTTTTCGAAAAAGAGTTTTACAAAGGAGATGAATTCATTAACATAATCAAAAATAAGCATAGAATAATTTTCTTAAAGATTCAGGCATATTTAAAAGAATGTGATCTTAAAAACATACACACATACGAGGAATTCGTGGATAGTAATTGTGACATTATAATTCTTGTATATGACTGTGAGTTCGTAGAAATATATTCAAAAAATGAGTCTACATCAATACTGTTTTTTCGGAGAGCGAAAGCACTTGGGTACAAGAGTTGTGGATATATTACCGATGACAATGATTCAAGAACTAAAATGGATGTGCTTTGAGGTCGTTGTTCTCCAACAGCTGGATCTGCTACCACTATGATGACCTGTCCCGGCTGAACAAACGAGAGGTGGGCGGCATTCTGGAGGAACACTACACCTACCTGGCGGGAAGCGAAGCCGGAACAACGACCACGCTGCCGGAGACGTACGATACCACAGCGAAGGGAAGCAGCACGAAGCTGTCGGGGTATCGATATGCGTATGATGAGCGGAACCATACAATAGAAGGTGAGAGTGCCTCTACTTTTGCGCTCAACGGGTTTGGTGTAGTTACTGGAGCGGCTCTTTTTGTCAAAGAAGAGTACAACCTGATAAGGTACAGTAAGTTGCACAAATTGAAGGAGGCAAAAGAGTAGACACGGCTTGCCGGTCTCTGGTCGAATGAAGTTGTGACACACACATTCGAAAGGAGCCGACAAACTATGTCCAACAACATTGTACAGCTTAACGAGGAAATTACCAAGGGGCAAATCAAGGAATTGGTTCGGGGAATTGTAAATCCTACAGAACGGTAGGAAAAAATTTTTTAAAAACCCTCTTGATTTTCTGCTCTGCCCCCTGTATAATAAGCACAAGATTAGAAATAAGTTTTTGCTTATATAGGGGGGCGAGGCTATGACCCAGCGGGAGCGGCAGATTTTGCAATGGATTGAGCAGGACCCTATGATCTCCCAGGAGGCCTTGGCAGAGAAGGCGGGGATTACCCGCTCTTCTGTGGCGGTGCACATCTCCAACCTGATGAAAAAGGGCTACATTGCCGGCAAGGGCTACGTGCTCCGGTCCGGGACCTATGCTGCCGTGGTGGGGGGCGTGAATATGGACATTGGCGGTCAGTCCTACGCCCCTCTGATCGCCGGGGACTCCAATCCCGGCCGGGTGCAGATGAGCCTGGGGGGTGTGGGCCGGAACATTGCCCACAACATGGCCCTGCTGGGCCTGGATGTCCGCCTCCTCACGGCCTTTGGGGATGACCTGTACGCCCAGCGGATTGCCGCCTCCTGTGGGGAGCTGGGGATTGACATCAGCCAGGCCCTTCAGGTTCCAGGTGGCTCCACTTCTACCTATCTCTATCTGAATGGCCCCGATGGGGACATGGCCCTGGCGGTGTCTGACATGGACATCTGTCAGAAGCTGACCCCCCAGTTTCTATCCTCCCGCCTGACCCTGCTCAACAATGCCCAGCTGATTGTGGCAGATGCCAATCTACCGGCGGAATCCCTCCGCTTCCTGGCGGAAAGCTGCACCCCGCCCCTTTTTGTAGACCCGGTGTCTACGGTCAAGGCGGAGAAGCTGCGGCCTATTTTGGGGAAAATCCACACCCTGAAGCCCAACCGCATAGAGGCCGAGCTTCTGTCCGGCGAGGCCATTACGGACGCCGAGAGCCTGCACCGGGCGGCTCAGGTGCTGTTAGACACGGGCTTGCGCCGGGTGTTCATCTCCCTGGGGAGCCAGGGAGTTTATGCCGCCAGCCACGAGGGAGCTTTGCTGCTGCCTTGCCGTCCGGCGGAGCCGGTCAATGCCACCGGCGCAGGGGATGCCTTTATGGCAGGCCTTGCCTGGGCCTACCTGGAGGGGACGGATCTGAAGGGGACAGCCTTGGCTGGAGCTTCGGCGGGAGCCATTGCCATTGAGGGGGCCGGGACCATCAATCCCACTCTCTGCGCGGCGGCGCTCCGGGCCCGGATGAACCAGTGACGCCAACTCTGCCGCTTACGCGGCATGTCATTTTCACAACGATTTGGAGGAAATTGCGATGAATCTCAACAAATATCTGGATGTCAAACCCGAAGTGGCCCAGGCCATTGCCCAGGGGAAGCCTGTGGTCGCTCTGGAATCCACCATCATCTCCCACGGTATGCCCTATCCCCAGAATGTGGAGACGGCTCTGAACGTGGAGAAAATCATCCGGGAAAACGGAGCGGTGCCCGCCACCATCGCCATCATCGGCGGCCGCCTGAAGGCCGGTCTCACTCCTGAGGAGATTGAGTACTTCGGGAAAAAGGGGCAGGCCATTGCCAAGGCCTCCCGCCGGGACCTGGCGGTGCTGTGCGCCCGGGGCGAGGACGGGGCCACCACCGTGACCACCACCATGATCATTGCCCACATGGCCGGAATCCGGGTGTTTGCCACTGGTGGCATCGGCGGTGTGCACCGGGGGGCGGAGACCACCATGGACATCTCCGCCGACCTGGAGGAGCTGGCCCACACCCCTGTGATGGTGGTTTGCGCCGGCGCCAAGAGCATTCTGGACCTGGGCCTGACCCTGGAATATCTGGAGACCCACGGGGTGCCGGTCATTGGCTACGGGACGGAGGAGCTGCCTGCCTTCTACACCCGGACCTCCGGCTTCTGCGTGGATTACCGGATGGATACTCCCCGGGAGCTGGCGGAGGCCTTCAAGGCCCAGAACGATATGGCCCTGGGCGGGGGTATGCTGGTGACCAACCCCATTCCCGAGGCCTATTCCATGGATCCGGCCGTCATCAACGGCGCCATTGACCGGGCCATTGCCGAGTGCCAGGAGAAGGGCATCCACGGCAAAGCCACCACCCCCTTCCTCCTGGCCCGGGTGGCGGAGATCACCGGCGGCGACAGCCTGGCCTCCAACATCCAGCTGGTCTACAACAACGCCCGCCTGGCCGCCCAGACCGCCGCTGCTTATTGCCAGCTGTAAGTTGCTGATATAAATGTACCGTGAGAAGCAAATTCTCGCGGTACATTTTTTGCGCCGAAAGAGCGCCACGGCAAACGCAACCAACCTCCGGATCCACCACCCTACACCGGCGCGACAGCGCTCTGCCTTCCCATGGGAGAAGCTATGGGAGCTGCCGCACCGTTGCACATCAAGTGGTGCCGCCGAAAATGGCGCCCCTATGTCCATGCCGGTCATTTCAGCCGCGCTGGTGGGAGAGGGTGAGTTCGCTTCACTTTGGGCAAATTCCCCATTCATCAGCTGGTAAATAAAACCAATCTATGACGTAGAAGGAAAGACGCAGAGACTCCCATGGTCGGTTTGTGTAAAACGCAAAAGGACCACATATGAAACTATAAAATTTCTCATAATATGACTTGACAAAAGGGGGGCGGAACCTATAAAATAACAATGTATGCCGGAGCGAAAAAGCGGATGATGCAGCCCGCATTTTCAGCCCGCATCCGGCTGCAACATAGGCTCCCACGCCGCCCCTCCCGCCGCCATGCCCGCGTCCTTTTTGGGCACACGGCCATGCGGGCGTTCCTCCTGGGAAACCGTGGCACAGGGGCTGTTTCAAAAGGAAAGGATGAGGAATTATGCAAAACAAGAGCAAGAAGCTGACCTCCCGTCTCCTGTCCGCCCTCCTGGCCCTGGCCTGCGTCCTGACGCTGCTGCCTGGCGTGGCGGTAGCGGCAGAGGATGAAGGCGGAAAGATGGTTGTTGATAAGACAGCCAAGCTGGAAGACGATGGTACATATACCATTGAGCTGTCTGCCTATGCAACTGGTACGACCACGACTACTACAACACAAAAGGCAGTACCATGTGATATCGTCCTGGTGCTGGATCAGTCTGGTTCAATGGACAAGACGTTTAGTGGGAGAACCACTCGATTAGCGGCATTAAAGACAGCAGCAAATAATTTTATTCAAAACGTCCAGAAGGATGCTGCAACTAACAATGTGGACCATAGGGTTGCAGTGGTTGGTTTTGCTAGCACGAGGGAGTATCATAGTGGAGGATGGTTCGGCGATAGTTACTATGCATATGATAATACAGAGATTCTCTCTACTAACTCTGTAGTAAACTATGAGGACGCGAAGAGTACGGATTATCAAAATGCGCTGGTTTCAGTCAATACAAACGGCGGTGTGAATAGCCGCCTAACGACGGCCATTAACCGCTTGGATGCAGAGGGCGATACTTATTCCGAATATGGCATAGATATGGCAAACCAAATCTTTGCTGCAAATCCAATTGATGCGGACAGTGACCGGGTCAGAATTGTGATTATGTTTACAGATGGATATACCGCACCTGCGAACACAGATGACATTGACTACTCCATGTCTGACAGAGCCATTAAAAATGCATATAGCAGCAAGGCAACATATGGTGCTACGGTGTATACCGTTGGTATTTTTACCGGCGCAGATCCCATTGCCGATATTGAGAGTAACTTTAGCTATGGCAGCACGAGGACTGTCCAGCAACTGGTGGCCGCAAACCGCTATATGCATTATGTTTCCTCCAATTATCCGGAAGCTCAGGATTTGCAAAGTGGTGGAACCAAGAATGCAGACACATATTACCTCTCTGCCAGTGACACTGATCATTTGAACAGCATTTTTACAAAGATTTCCGATAGTGTTGTCACCCCTTCCACTACAGTTACCTTGGATGAGAAATCTGTCATGCGGGACATTTTGAACAGGGGCTTTGTCATACCATCGGGCGGATGTACCGTTAAAACTGAGACCCGAGCTGGCACGATGAACGCCGATGGCACTATTACGTGGGGAGCAGTGACGAATAATGAGCCAGGTCCGAAAATTACTGCCGATGGCATTAGGGGCGTCATTGATGTCACTGGATTTAATTACTCGGAGCAGTACATTGCCAAGGGCCATCCCGGTCAGAAGCTGACAGTCACCATCCAAGGCGTCGAGGCCAGGGATGAGGCGATCACCAATGCCCCCATTTCCACCAACACTGCCCTGTCCGGTATCTATGCTACGCCGGAGGAGGAGACCCCTGCAGTTACTTTCCCCCAGCCGACAACCATCCTGAAGAGCAAAACCTACGTTCTGGACTACGGCAAGCCTGTGAACCTGGCGTCCTCGGATTGGGGCATTGGCAGCATGACGACCTTGAACGGGACGGGGATGTATAAATTTGATCCTGCGGCCCCGACTGAGAATCTGACAAAGACTTACGGCAAAGTTGCAACGGCTACCGCTAAGACGGGATTGACCTACACCCCCATCACCATGAACTGGAACGGCTACGACAGCTTCTATGTGTTTGGCAAGCAGATTGAAGGCGGTGTAATCAACCAGTGGTCCAAGGTCACCGTCATGCCTGCAAACAGCGTGTACTATGAAGACACCTTTGTGACTGACGCGAATGCCGGCACCGTAGGTATTGTGTATGGTGGTGATTGGACAACCGATGGTGAGAGTGCCAACAGGGACCAAACCTTGGATAGCGGTCATCCTTACGGTTGAGAAACGGGCTACGCAGGAGATACTGGGTACAGCGATGGCAGCGCCCACAAGGCGGTCGCTTCGGCGGAAAACAAGGCCACTGCCTCCTTCACCTTCACCGGCACCGGCGTGGATGTGTACAGCCGTACGGACCTGACCACCGGCACCGTGGCTGCCACACTGACCAAGAAGGTGAACGGTGAGCAAGTGGGCGTGAAGGGCCTGGTTGTGGACAATCTGGCTGCCTCCGCTGGAGAGAACGGCGCCTATTACCAGATTCCCACCCTGTTCTTCGACGGTCTGGATTATGGCGAATATACCCTGACCCTCTATGTGACTACGGCGGCGGAGAATCGGGCAACCTACTATCTGGACGGCGTCCGGGTTTATAACCCCATCCAACCCAAGGAAGAAGACGCCGTGGTGAAAGAGGCTTACGGCGCAGCCGGTGAGCTGGGCGCTTCCTTCCAGTCGGTGCGGGAGATTCTGCTTACAGCAGAGGACTTTGATCCGACTACCAATAACACAACCGACGGCGTGGTCTTCATCGACCAAGATGGGACCGCAACCGGTACGACGACCCAGGTCATCGGGACTTATCGGGAGTATGGCCCGAAGAATGAGGTCTATCTGGCGCAGGGTCAGTCCATTGCGTTCAAGGTCAGCGACCTGACGGCAAATTACTATCTGGGCATCAAGGCTCCCAATGGTGAGACCGCAGCAAAGGTAACCTGGGAGGAAAATGCGGCGGCTCTGCCGGTGAACGCGGCCTCCGACCTGTACTACCAGGTAACGCCCAATGCCAATGGCTACATCCTGGTGAAAAACACCGGCGAAAACCTGCTGTCTGTCACCAAGCTCCGTACGACCAATGGAAAGGAGCAGGCCAGTATCACTACCGCCAATGTGGATGATCTCCTGGCCTATGCCAACACCTTTGACACCCTGGAGGAGATCACCTACTCCACTCAGCCCGGCGAGGTGGAGATTGAAAATCCCGAGGTGAACGAGCTGGGCGATGGCTCCATCGTTAGGGATTGGCTGGAGAAGATCTTCAAGGGCATCCGCGACCTGCTCCGGCCGTAAGAAAAGGGGGGAACTCTCTATGAAAAAAGTCTATGTAAAGCCTGCCTTGCAGGTGGAATACTTTGGCCTGACCCAGAGCATTGCCGCAGGCTGCGGCGCAGTTCCCGGCGGAAACAGCTTGGGAAAGCCCAACCACTGGGACAAAAGCACCTGCGGCTGGGATATGGGCAACCTTGTGATCTGGACGGATGGGAATAATGGATGCGACATGAAGTGGGGCGAAAATGATCCCTGGGAGGGCATCTGCTACAACAACCCCGGCGGTGGCAATAGCATCTTCACCTCGTAACCTGCCCGGTCCGCTTCCACAGGCATAACCAAACAGGGCTGTGGCATTTCAAACTGCCACAGCCCTTTTCGCAAGCCCACCCCACCCGCGCGCCTCCTGGAACTGCCCAGGATAGCGCCAGAGCGCTGTAGAGCGCACAGTGTGCGCCCGCCGTAAAAACCTGCGAATTTGCCGAACATTCAGAAGAAACGGAAGATTTTGCCGCTGGGTACAGGATGTGCACCCTATGGGGTGTACCGTGGTGATCTGTCCATCCACCCAGGGACGTAGGGTGCGGCCTCCTGGACGCACTGGTGGGGGAGGAAAGAGGGATTGTATGCACTACCAATATCAGGTGGCTGGGATTGCTGTGGGATTTCGCCTACCCTTCCGCCTCACCATTACGGAAGAATCCCAGGCGTTCTTACGGGAGCTGGGGGAACCGGCCTCCGGCTTTCAGGTCCATTTCCTTCCGGTCCCCGCCTTGGACCCCCCGGAACCTGGCGGTCATTGGGAGGTTTGCCAGTACCATGTGGAGACGGCCTCGGAGCGGCGGGTGTATCATTGCCCCGCTCCCCAGGCCCCGCCCTATGCCTGCATGATTTGGCAGAAAATCCCGGGAAACCAGGCCCAATGTCAGTATTTGGCTGGAAAAGAAGAATATCTGGCCTATTCCCGGAACATCTGTGACCTCATAGGCCTGGAAGCCCTGCTACACCAAAACCGGGGCCTGCTGCTCCATGCCTCCTTCATCCGGTGGCAGGGTAGCGGGATTCTCTTCTCCGCTCCCTCCGGTACCGGGAAATCCACCCAGGCGAACCTCTGGGTGCAGCACCAGGGGGCGGAGGTCATCAATGGCGACCGGGCCGCCCTCCGCCAGGTGGGGGGCCGCTGGCAGGCCTTTGGCTTGCCTTATGCCGGTTCCTCCGGAGTTTACCGCAACGAATCCGCCCCCATTTCCGCCCTGGTGGTCCTTCGTCAGGGGAAGGAAAACCGTTTGCGCAGCCTAACCAGGGGGGAGGCCTTCGCCCGCCTTTTTCCAGAGGTTACCGTTCACCGCTGGGATCCGGACTTTGTCCAAGACACCATGGACACGCTCCTCGCCGCCCTGGACGCCCTCCCTGTGTACCTCCTGGAATGCCGCCCTGACCGGGAAGCGGTGGAACTCCTCCGGGAACAAATTCAACCGTAGTTCCCGTCTGCCCCCGAGGCGTAGGGGTGCGGCCTCCTGGACGCACCGGCGGAAGGAGCCCAGGTCAGGCAATCACCCGGGCGGATGCGCCACCATCCTATGATTTGACGAAAGGAGTGGAACCCCATGATCGCCATTCCAGTAGAACCTCCCATTACCGAATATCTGCACGCCAAAGCGGCCAGACAGGGGATACCTCTGAGCGGAACCTTTGAGCTGACGCCCCTTTGCAACATGAACTGCCGCATGTGCTATGTGCGCATGAGCCGGGAGCAGCAGGAGGCAATCCGCCCCCTGCGCACGGCTGCCCAATGGCTGGAGCTGGGCAGGCAGGCTAAGGAGCAGGGACTTCTGTACCTCCTCCTCACAGGAGGGGAGCCCTTCCTCCGCCCGGATTTCCGGGAAATCCTGGCAGGCCTGCACCAAATGGGCCTGCTCATTTCCATCAATTCCAATGGAACTCTGATTGATGAGTCCGTGGTCCGGTGGCTGAAGGAGACGCCGCCGGTGCGGATCAACATCACCCTATATGGCGCCTCGGACGAAACCTATGGCCGCCTCTGCCGGAATCCCCAGGGCTTTACCCAGGTGACCCGGGCCATTCGTCTTCTGGGGGAGGCAGGCATTACGGTCAAGCTGAATTGCAGCCTGACCCCCCACAATGCAGCGGACCTGGAGGGGATTTTTGCCTTTGCCAAGGAGGAGGGGCTCCTGGTACAGGCTACCTCCTACATGTTCCCCCCTCTGCGCCGGGACCCCAGCCAGGTGGGCTGCAACGACCGCTTCACCCCCCAGGAGGCGGCCTATTACGCCGCCCGGATCGAATCCCTCCTGAACGGGGAGGAGGCCTTCCTGGAGCGGCTGAAATCCCAAAGCTGGGAGGGACTTTGCGCCGACCCCGGGGAGGACTGCGGAACCCTGGAGGGGGAGGGCATCCGGTGCCGCGCCGGAAAGTGCAGCTTCTGGGTGACCTGGGAGGGGCGCCTCCTGCCCTGTGGGATGCTCCCGGATCAGGGAGCGGACGTGTTCCAGGTGGGCTTTGCGGAGGCCTGGAGACAGGCGAGGGAAGCCGCCGCCGGAATCCGGCTGCCGGCAAAATGCGCCAGCTGTAGCCTCCGGGACCAGTGCCGGGCCTGCGCCGCCATGGTGCGCACGGAAAGCGGCGATTACCAAAAGGTACCGGATTACCGCTGCCGGATGACCCATGCCTATCCCTCCGCCTGCCATCAGCTGGAGGAGGAAATTTTGAACCGAAAGGCTTGAGAAAGGCGGGAATATATGAAAAACAAGAGAAAAATCATATGTTGGGCGGTTCTCGGTGCCCTTTTGCTCTGCGCCGCCGTGGTCCTTGCCCTGACCCGGGGCCGGGATCCGGAACCGGCGATTTCTCCGAATGCGCCTGCAAGCGCTCCCACGGAGCCGGCGGACCCGACCGCGCTGCCGGTGGAAACCTCTCGACCGCCGGAGTCCACGGCTCCCACAGAGATGCCTTCCACAGGCCGCCCGGCAGCTTCCACCGACCCGGAACCTTCCGGGGAGACAACAATAGCCCCGGAGAAAACGGAGCCGCCACAGGCCACCACGGCCCCCACATCCCCGATAGAGGCGCCGCCAGAGACAGAGCCTACAGGCGGAGCTTCTTCCATCTCCCTTCCCTATGAAATTCCGGACACAGGCCTCGTCGTTGCCAAGGTTGCCGCCTATGACGGCATCTTCCTGGAGGACGGGTCGAATGAGGAGATCACCGGCGTAGCCGCCATGGTCCTCACCAACACGGCGGATACAGCGGTGGAATTTGCCGGGATTACCTTGACCGCCGGGACAGAAACCTGGGAGTTCCGGGCCTCTGCCATTCCCGCCGGCGCCACGGTGGTGGTCCAGGAGGCAAACCGGACCCATTTCCGGGAGACGGCCTATGGAGACTGCAAGGCGGACGTGGCCACCCTGCCAGAGCTGGAAATGTCTTCGGACCAGGTGGAAGTGACGGAAAACGGGGGCAATTCCCTTACGGTGACCAACCTCACCGGCGCAAGCATCCCCGTGGTGCGGGTATTCTACAAATACTACTTGGAAGATATGGACGCCTACGTGGGCGGCATTGCCTACACCGCCAAGGTGGAAAACCTGGAGGCGGGAGCCTCCGTCCAAATCACGCCCACCCATTACGCTTCCGGCTCCAGCCGGGTGGTGATGGTGCGGACCTACGATGGACAATAGGAGGGTGGAGTATGAAAATCAAAGGCGAATTCATCATGCGGGAGCTGGTGGGGGAGATCCTCCTGGTTCCCGTGGGCCAGACGGCCCTGCAGTTTAACGGTATGATCACCCTGAACCCTGTCAGCGCCCAAATTTGGCGCAGCCTGGAGCAGGGCGCTCCTTACGAGGAGATTCTTCGGGGCATCTTGGACCAGTTCGACGTGGCGGAGGATACCGCACGCCAGGATTTGGACCGGTTTCTGGAAGAAATGCGGGGGCGGGATTTGCTGGAGGAATGATACCCCGGCCCCACGGAACCGGATTGTTCACAATTTATACAAATTTGACGGCCCTTATTCTGCGGAATTTGGCGCAACTTGTGCTTGCTGTCAGATGGAATTTCCTGTATAATAGGCTCGCTCCACCTTCTGGTGGGGCGAGCCTTGCGTCAGAAGGAGGACAGAGCCGGAACGCAATCTCTTGTTGGAGCCCATGCGGGCTCAAAATTTTATAGCGCAGGGCAACGGCCCTGTAGGTCCCTCGGAGCGTAAGCTCCATCGGTACTTGTATAAAACAACATGAGAGTAGTAAAAGTAGGCCGTTCTGATCAGTCTGGTTTTCCAGCTTGAACCATTACTATATAGACTCAACATAAAAGACGACCGGAAAATTGGATAAATAAAGGGCGGACGGCTTTGGCTGTCCAATCATAAATAAAACAATACAAGGCGGGATTGTTTGACAAGTACAATTGCTTTTTTATTGGAGTGAATTACGATGAAAAAACTAATTGTATGGTCCCTTGTGATTTCGATGTGCGCGCTTCTCCTGACTGCCTGTGGAAACGGGCAGGAGGCAAGCCGTGGCAACTACACCGACGAGATGAAGATTCCCTATTCCTGCGATCTGAGCGCGGAGGATGGGGCGGACAGTGTGGAGCGCCAGGGCGACCACCAGGGAAGCCCTTATTTCAACACCCTGGATTTCTATCATCTGGAGTCCAGCGACACCCTGACCATCCTCAGCCATTTCAAAACCCAGCAGCAGACCAGCGAGTGGAGCTGCGGCGTGTCCAGCGCCCTTATGGTGCTCAATTGGTATGGCAAGCTGGGAGATTACAACGAGGAATCTCTGGCCGCTTACCGCAGCAACGGGTTGGAGCCCGGCGCCACCAGCCTGAGCCAGTTGATCGAGATTTTCCAGGGTGTGGGCGGATTTGACCTGTATTCCACCTACGACTGCCAGGATCAGGTGCACGAGGTGTTTACCTTTGACTACATTCAGAAAACCCTGGCTGCCGGTAACCCCATCATGGTTGGCTGGAACGACTGGGGCGGCCATTGGCAGGTGATCATCGGCTATGACACCATGGGGACGGAAACCACCCAGGACGATGTGGTCATTGTCGCCGATCCCTACGATACCACCGACCATAACCAGGACGGCTATGGCGTGTACAGTGCAGAACGGTTCCTGTACAACTTTACCTTCTATAACTTCTTTGACGATGCCTCCGGGGAGCTGAACGACATGTGCTTCCTGGTGGCGACGCCCCAGTAACAGGACGTGACTTCCGGCTCAGTCACAGGCTGATACAAGAGCGAAACATCTGACGGCCCACTGCGGCCTGGATGGACGTAACATAGGTGCAAATAACAGACAAATCGGTCAACCCGAAAGTGACATGATCCCCCTAAAGTAGACCAAGGAAAAATCCAAAGTCGGCTTTAGGGGGTCAATTTATACCGAAATCACTGCACGCACCAGATTGACATTCAAGGCGAAGACGCCCTGATTTTTTCGGGGCATCTTCGTCATTTTTGCGGAAGCGTCACATCCATAATCGTCCCGGTCAAATCGGATCTGCGCACTTTAACGGTACCACCATGCAGCCCTATGATTTTGTGAACAATTGCTAACCCCAGGCCATTGCCTTGGGTGGCATGAGAAGTATCCGCTTGGTAAAACTTATCAAAAATATGCGATTGTGCTGCAGCGGGAATTTCATCGCCTTTGTTCGCAAATGAAATGACCAAGGCTGCTGGGGTTTCTCTGATGCTAATTTCAACCGTTTCATGCTCCGGTGAAAATTTGATGGCATTGTCAGCCAGATTGATCCACACCTGTTTTAGAAGCTCCTTATTTCCCACTACAAAATGCTCTCCGCAGTCAAAGGCCACTGTGATGTCTTTGGCTGACCATCTTTTGTCCAGGAGCGCAATAACCTGACGAATTTGTTCGCTGACATTCAACCGGGTACGCTCCGTGAGGATGCTTTGCTGTTCGATTTTGGAGAGGTTCAGAATATTCGAGGCCAGCGCCGTAAGGCGAGAAGCTTCCTCGATGATTGTCTGAATATATTCCTCTCTCTCCTCCTGGGTCAGATCGTCCAGTTTTAGCATTTCCGCAAAGCCCTGAATAGAGGATATCGGCGTTTTGAACTCGTGGGAAAAATTATTGATGAAATCACTGCGGAGCATCTCTACGCTGCCGATCTCCTCCGCCATGTGGTTGAACTTCTCACTTAACTTTTTCAGCTCTGCTGGCGCTTTCAGATTGATCCGTGCGCTGTAATCTCCGTCTGCAATTCGGTCAATCGCGTTCATCAGGTCTCTGAGCGGGGCCAGAGGGAAACGGCTGAACACCATCGATAACGCCGCGCCCACCAGCAGGCTGATGACCGCAAACAATACCAGAATAACGCCCACCGACCTGTTACCATGAACTAAGCCGAGCCGATAGAGCAGAAACGCTCCAAGGAACACGATCAGCATAGCGAAGAACATGAACAGGAATACCATAGCGGCAAACATGATGGTGAGCTGCTGCTTGCATGAAAATCTTTTCAGCTTACCCATGGCGGATGACCGCCTTATAACCGATTCCCCGGATCGCCACGATCTCAAACTCCGGCCAGTCTCCAAACTTGTTTCGGAGCCGGTTGATATGGGTGTTGACTGTTGTGTCCACTGTGGTAGACTCCATCCCCCATATTTCATCCATTAACTGCAGTCTCGTAAATATCTTGTCCGGGTAGGAGAGCAGTTTAAAGAGCAAATAGAACTCCTTTTTGGGCAGTGTCTGCGCACAGCCGTCTCTCGTTACTGTCAGAGCGTCATAATCCAGGGTAACTTTTCCTATATGCAGCTTGCGCTCACTGGCAATCTGAGCGCGGCGGAGCAGCGCTTTGATCCGCAGCAGAAGCTCCTCCTGGTTGACCGGCTTGACCATATAGTCGTCTGTTCCAACCAAAAAGCCCTTGCACTTTTCCTCCGGGAGCTGCTTGGCAGTCACCATTAAAATCGGCACCATGCTCCCGCAGCTCCTTAACCGTTCTGTAAATTCATAGCCGTCCATTTTTGGCATCATCACGTCCAGCACGATCAAGTCGATGTGCTGTGTGTCCATGACGGCCATCGCTTCGATTCCATTGCCCGCCTCCACGACCTCATACCCGCCGTGTCTCAAAACAGCCTGCATCAACCGCGCTGTGCTTCTGTCATCTTCTACCACAAGTATCTGAAACACTGGCACTCCCTCCCTACAACATGTTTTTATTGCCTATTATAACACGGGAATTAAGCCGAAAGTAAACTTTCTGAGAATTTTATGCGAAAGCCCTCCGGAGTTGATGTTCAGTTGTTCAAAGAGGTGTAGACTTGCGGAAGTCAGATCGAAAGGAAGGGCTTGAACCATGCTTCAAATCAAGGACATCCGCAAGGAGTATAAAACTGGAGGTCTGGTACAGAAAGCGCTGGACGGAGTCAGCCTGAACCTCCGTGAAAATGAATTTGTCGCGATTCTCGGTCCCAGCGGTTCCGGCAAGACAACGCTGCTGAATATGATCGGCGGCCTTGACCGCTACGACAGCGGCGATTTAATTATCAACGGCATCTCGACCAAGAAATATAAAGACCGGGATTGGGATTCATACCGCAACCACACCATTGGTTTTGTGTTCCAGAGTTATAACCTGATCCCACACCAGTCGATCCTATCCAATGTGGAGCTGGCGCTGACGATTTCCGGCGTTTCAAAAGGAGAGCGGAGAAAACGCGCTCAAAACGCCTTGGCACAGGTCGGGCTGGGAGATCAACTCCATAAAAAGCCGAGCCAGATGTCCGGCGGACAAATGCAGCGCGTGGCCATCGCGAGGGCGTTGGTCAACGACCCGGATATTCTCCTGGCCGATGAACCGACCGGCGCTTTGGACAGCGACACCAGCGTCCAGGTTATGGAGCTGCTGCGGGAAGTGGCGAAGAACCGGCTTGTGGTCATGGTGACCCACAACCCGGAGTTGGCGGAGGAATACGCCACCCGGATCGTTCAACTGAGGGACGGCAGGATCTGTTCGGATACTGCGCCATTTGAAATGGGTGAGAGCGGTCAGGTTGAGCCGATCCATAAGAACATGGGGAAGGCGTCCATGTCGTTTCTTACAGCCCTCTCCCTCAGCTTCCATAACCTTCGGACCAAAAAAGCCCGGACACTCCTGACCTCCTTTGCCGGGTCAATCGGGATCATCGGCATTGCACTGATCCTGGCGCTGTCCAACGGTGTGAATGCCTATATCCAGTCCATTGAGGAAGATACCCTGTCGGAATACCCGCTACAGATCCAAAGCAGTGGAATGGACTTTACTGCAATGATGGAGGAGGGAAGCGGAAGTATCCAGGGTGGCCCCGGTCAGGCCAGCGTTTCACAGCGGATTACCAGTATGCTCGCTCAGGTTGAGGCCAACGATCTTGCTTCTCTCAAGGAGTATTTCGACAGCGGGGAGAGCGGGATTGAACAGTACGCCAAGGCCATTGAGTATACTTACCATGCAGCGCCCCAGATTTTCCGGCTGGAGGACAGTGGCGTACGTCAGGTAAACCCAGACCAGTCTTTTTCAGCCCTTGGGGTCGGCAGCGCCTCCGGCAGTAACAATTTTGTGTCCATGATGATGAACACAGACGTCTTTCATCCCATGCCGGAGGATACATCGCTGTTCCAAAAGCAGTATGAGGTCAAAGCGGGCCGCTGGCCAGAGCGGTATAACGAGTGTGTAGTGGTGCTCACCTCCGGCGGCAGCATCAGCGATCTTGCGCTTTATGCCATGGGTCTGCGGGATTCTCTGGAGCTGGATGAAATGATCCGGCAGTTTATAGCGGAGGAGGACGTCAAAGCGCCCACAGACCTTCGGCCCTATGATTATGAGGAGCTTCTTGACGTCACCTTCAAGCTGGTGAACGCGGCGGATTACTTTGAGTATGATGATACCTACAACGTGTGGAAGGACAAATCCGGCGATGAGGAGTATATGCGGGAGCTGGTCAGCCAGGGCGAGGATATTACGATTGTCGGTGTTGTGCAGCCCAGGGAGGACGCCATAGCAACCATACTGGACGCGGGTATCGGTTATCCCGCAGCCCTGACACAGCATGTGATCGAGGAGGCCGCAGCAAGCTCCATTGTTCAAGAGCAGCTTGCCGGGCCGAATATAAACGTGCTGACTGGCGACGCCTTTGGGGCGGATGATGGGCAGGGCGACTTCAACCTGGAATCCCTGTTCACGATCAATGAGGACGCGCTGCAAAACGCGTTCTCGATTGACCAGCGTGCACTTAATGTCGATATGTCGCGTTATTTTAACGCGAACAGTCTGGATCTCTCCTCCATGCTTGATCTGAACCAGTTCACATTTGACCTGCCGGAGCTGGACGGCGCAGTCATGGGGGATGTGTTGGGCCGGCTGGATCTGTCCGCTTCCACGGAAAAGCTCCATCAGCTTGCCTGCGCCCTTGCAGATGGATATGGGGCCTATGCGCTGACCCATCCAGAAGCCGACTATTCCGGGTTAAGTACATACTTTATGGAGTATTTGCAGACCCCCGAGGCCAAGCAGCGGCTACATGCCGGGATCTGCAAGATCGTTCAATCCAATGCAGAGGCGGACGTATCCCTGGAGGAAATGAAGCTTCTGATTCAAGATATTTTATCGGGCTATCAAAGCTATGTTACGGAAACGCAGCTGACTGACCCGGACAAATTCGGCGAATCTCTTCATGCGTACCTGCAAACGCCGGAAGTGGAGGCGATGATGGCTGAAAGAGCCCCAGACATTCTGAAAATCAGTGAGGAAGTCACCATCTCCCAGGAGGAGCTGGATGCGCTGGCCGCTGATATGGTGAAGGGCTATCAGGAATATGCGGCTGCCAAAGCTCTACCGGACCCCAGCAAAATGAGCGAGCATTTTCATGATTATTTGCAGACGTCGGAGGCGCAAATGCTCTTGACCGCTGAGATTGCGGAGATCATCGACGCAAAATCCCTGGAGGCCCAGATTTCCGCCGCAATCGGTGATTATATGCAGACGGTCACAGACTCCTACACCGAGGCGGTCGCGCAGGCTATGCAGTTCCAAATGGCGGCGGCGACACAGCAGATTGTAAGCCAGATGGAACAGGCCATGGAGCAGATCGGGGCAAATATGGAGGACGCTTTCACCATAGACGCCGATGCCTTTGCCAACGCCATCGAAATGAATATGGATGAAAATGAGCTGACAGAGCTGCTCCGATCTATGATGACTGCTGAGGACGCGTCCTTTGATGGGAATCTCAATAGTTTTGGATACGCTGATCTGAGCAAGCCTGCGCAGATTGATATTTATCCGCTGGACTTTGAGAGCAAGGAATCCATCGCCGAAATCTTAGGGGCCTACAACAGCCGCATGACGGGCAGCGGCCAGGAGGAAAAGGTGATCAGCTATACAGACCTGGTGGGAACCATGATGTCTTCCATGACGGAAATCGTTAATACCATCAGCTATGTGCTGGTTGCCTTTGTGGCAATTTCCCTGGTGGTCTCCTCCATCATGATCGGTGTGATCACCTATATCAGTGTGTTGGAGCGAAAAAAAGAGATCGGCATCCTTCGCGCCATTGGCGCGTCCAAGGGGAATATATCCCAGGTGTTCAACGCGGAAGCCTTCATCATCGGCCTGTGTGCGGGATTGATTGGCATTGGAATGACCCTGCTGCTCCTGATCCCCTGTAATGCGTTGATTCATTCTATGGCAGGCTCCACAGATATCCATGCGGTACTTCCTGCTGCAAACGCCATCGTCCTGATCCTGTTGAGTGTGGTACTAACCCTGATCGGTGGACTGATTCCATCCCGCAAGGCGGCAAAAAGTGACCCGGTGGCCGCGCTTCGGGCAGACTAACAGAAACATGGCGCAAGGTATGAGAAATATGGAAACGTTGCATCCTGCATCAATCACCATCTCGGAACCGGAATCCTCTTGCACGGTTTTCTCTGCGCCCAGCTCCGCATACCGCACTGGTTTCCGGCTGGCGCATTTCCTCTATTTTAAGTGAGATGCAAGAGAGCGCCCATACCAACCTGCGTTGTGTCCAAAATTAAATTCCCGGCCAGGAGACAGGTAGTTGCCTGTTTCCTGGCCGGCTGATGCAAACGAGGGGTTATTCGGGGAGCTTGATGCTCCAGGTGGAGTCGATGGTGGGAGAGATCTCGCCGGCCTCGCGGATGTAGTCCGCCAGGAGGTTCCGGGCCTGGCCCTTATCCTCGCCCTGGATCATGTCGTACTGGGTGGAGTAGATGATGCGATCCGGGTCATTGGCCAGGAACTCGCAGCCGTGTTCATTCAGATACTTGATGTAGTCGCCGCCGCCGTTGTAGCGGTAGTTGTTGATGACTACGGTAAATTCGGCGTCATCAGCTACCGCCTCTCCATTGTAGGTCATGGAGACGATCCGGGAGCCGGCGGGCTGGGAGGGATCAATGACGTAGGAGAAGCCTTCCCCGTAGATGACGTCATAGTAGGTGAGGCCGCCCTGGATGTTGATGGAGCCGTCCTCCTGGACCTGGACTTTGGAGGCGGAGTATTCCAGCCAGGTCTTCACTTCCTTGCCGCTCATGGTGATTTGGTAGAACCAGTTCTCATAGCGGTACAGCTTGAACATGTCACCCAGGACAATGTCGCCTTCAGAGATCAGGTTTTCAGCATTGCCGGAGGTGAGGGGAGCGGTGATGGACAGCTGAGCGGGGGTGTCGTCGGTCTTGTCATCGGGGGTATTTTCTCCGGTGCGGTCATGGGCGCCCCAGATCTGGACCTTGTTCACCAGATCCACAAAAGCGGAGGGAGCGGTCCCCAGGTTGGCGGCGGTGAAGTTCCCAGTGGCCTTGCCGATGGGCTGGAGCATGTAGTCCTGCCAGGTGGCAGTTTCATAAGGCTTCAGAGCGGCTTCCAGGTCGGGGTCTACCTCATAGAGGGGGTGCCACTGCCGGTTGTCATCCCGGTAGGACATGGGGACGTTTTCTGTGGTCAGGGTGTATTCGCCGGTGACCTTGTCCACGGTCACAATGGCCTGGCCCACCACAGCTGCCTTGGTGGACAGGGAGAACACGGGGATTTCCTTGCCGTCGCTGTTGGCAATCTGGGTGATGCCATTGCGGTGCTCGTGACCGCTGAAGACCAGATCGATGGAGTTGGTCTCGGAGACCAGCCGGCGGATGAAATCGGACTGGGCGTCGGAATCAATGCCGGAGTGGCTGGCCAGAACGATGAGGTCGGCCTTCTCAGTCATTTCCTGCTCATAGTGCTTGTAGGTCTCAATGACGTTGGCGAAATAGATGCCCTCCCAGTTGGCGGGGACGTCCCACTTGGGGATATTGGGGTTGCCAATGCCCATCACAGCCACGGTGACGCCATTGTAGTCATAGAGCTGATAGGGGGCATAGCCGTTCCAGGTGCTCCAGTTGGTGGTTTCTCCACCCTGCTTGGTGGAATCCAGGTAGTTGGCGCAGCCCACAGCCACGGAGGACTCGGTCTCCGTCCCATCGCTGGTCAGGTAGTTCAGCTGGCGCTGGAGAATGGTCATACCATAGTTGAACTCATGGTTGCCGGGGACGAACATGTCGTAGTCCATCATCCGCAGGGCCTTCATAATGGGATCGTTTGTTTCGGGATGGTTGAAGGCGTAGTAATAGGTGAGGGGGGTACCCTGGACCAGGTCGCCGCAGTCCACCAGGAAGGAATTCACATAGGCCTGGCGCTGCTGCTTCACGAAGGTGGCCACACGGGTGAGGCCCTGGTAATGGGTGCCGGAAGCGGAGTAGTCAGCGGTGTAATCCGTGGCGTAAGCTTGGCCGTGGATGTCGGAAGTGGCCATCAGGTTGATTTCCACATGGAAGAACCGGTAGACCACGGTGGCAAACTGACCGCGGGTGGACAGGCCCAGGGGCTGCAGGGTGTTGTTGCCCATGCCCCGGATGAGGCCCACGGCCACGGCCCAGGTCATGGCATTTTCTGCATAGGGGAAAATTTGCCCCGCATCAGTAAAGCTGCCGAGATCGGCGGCCTTGGTCACGTCCTCGCCGGCAAACTTGGCGTACCGGTAGAACATGGTGACCATTTCCTGCCGGGTGATGTCCTTCAGGGGACGGAAGGTCTGATCTCCGTAGCCTTCCACGATGCCTTCACTGGCAGCCCAGGCCACGGCGTTTTCGTAGTAGGAGTCGGGGACGATGTCGGAGAAGCTCGCGGTGGAGGTCACTTCGGGGGTACCAGCCATGCGGTACAGGACGGTGGTCACCATGGCCCGGCTCAGAGGCTGGTAGGGGGCAAACAGACTGCCGCCGATACCGTCCATGTATCCCTGCCCGTCCACGTACTGAACGGGTACATAGAAGAACCGGTCCTCAGACACATCGGTGTAAGGCATATCCGTGACGGTGATGCGGCCCTCGCCGTAGGGGTTGGAATAGGCCTCACCCACGACTCCCTTCAGGTGGTCGCGGATGTAGGTAATGAGGACCTGATTGTCAATCATGACCTCGTCCTGCAGGACCTTATTGTCCATAAACATGTTGATGCCGTCGCCGCCGGATTTCAGCATGTAGTTGTGGGATGCCAGTGTGTAGGTTTTCCCCAGGTCAATGGGCTCATATTCCCCCGCCTGGTTCAGGACCTGGACGTTCTTTACCCGGCGCAGGCCCTCTACAGAGACGAACATACTCTTGTCGTCCACCTTGACAGAGGAGGTGATGTTCAGGTCGATGGTGTACTTTAAACCAGAGACCTGGAGGAAGCCGCCGTTCTCACCAGGAGTGGAGCGAGCGGTCATTTCCAGAGCATCCACGATTTCCTGACCGGTGGCTTCCACCACGCAAGCAGTGTTTCCGAAGGGATGTACGGCGATGATTTCACCATAGGTGATGTCACCAGCGAGGATATCGGCGCGGATTCCGCCGCCGTTCACAAAGGCGATGTCTGCGCCCAGGACGGTGCGGTAGGCATCGGCGCACAGGTCGCCCAGGTTGGTCTCCCGGTTCCGAATCAGACGCTTGCCGGTTTCGGGGTCGTTTACCACCAGGTCCACATTGGACTTGGCCACCACTTCGTTCAGCTTGTCGCTAAACTGGGCCTGGATGTTCTTGACGAAAGCGTCGGTCTCTGCGTCCACCTCCGTGTAGCCGTTCACCAGCTCCGTGGAGACCTTGCCCTCAGGGGTGATGGTCATCTTGCCGATGTTGGCCAGCTTGGTGCCGGTGGAGGTGAGAACTACATCGTTGCCGGACTTGTCCTTTACGGACTCGCCAGAGATGGTGCTGTGGGAGTGGCCGTCGATGAAGGCGTCCAGGCCGGTGGTGTTGGCGATGATCTCTCTGGAGGTCCAGGGAGAGGACTGCTCGTCAATGCCGCAGTGGCCAATGGCGATGACCACATCGGCGCCTGCCTCCGTGGCGGCGTCAATGGCGCCCTGAACTGCATTGTACAGGTCCTGGCCGTCGTTGCCCTCACAGAAGCTGTAGATGTAGTTGCCGTTTTCGTCCTGGAAGTAGGTGGGGGTGGATTTGGTGAAGGTTTCCGGGGTGCTGACGCCCACGTACGCAACCTTCAGGCTGCCGTAGGTCTCCATGGCGTAGGCATCGGTCACAGCCTTGTTTGTCCTCAAATCTATGAAGTTGCAGGACAGGTACTTGGCGTTGGACTTCTCCAACAGGGAGAGGGCTACGTCCATCCCATAGTCGAACTCATGGTTGCCAAAGGTGGCGTAGTCGTAGCCCACCTGGTTCATGATGTCCACCAGGTAGCTGCCGTTGGACAGGGTGCCAATGGCCTCGCCCTGGATGGCGTCGCCGGCGTCAACCAGCACGACATGCTCATGGGCTTCCTCCATGGCGTGTTTGTAGGCAGCCAGGTTGGCATACCCCATGGTGTCTTCAGGGGTACCGGCATCCACGCCGCAGTGCACGTCGTTGGTGTAGAGCACCACGACGTCGTCAGACTTTTCGCCAGCGGCAAAAGCCATGGTAGACAGCGTCGAGAGTACCAGCACCAGTGCCAGCAGCACGGACAGGACCCGAGAGGAAAGTTTACTTCTCATGTTGCGTCCTCCTTCAAACATGGATAGAAGTGTGATGGCGGAGCCGAATTCATTTGCTCCACTTCTCATTTTAACAAATGCCATACAGCTTTTCAATGGGGAAACGCAAATCCCTGTAAAATTCAGGAAAAATCCCCGAATCTTGTACCACAAAGGGAAAAAACGGTACCCTGTGCCGGAGCATTCCGGTACAGGGTACAGATCTCATGTGGTGGTCATGCGGGGATGATCCGGCGGGCGCCTATGTAATGCTCCCCGTAGTAGGGGGCGTCCACGGCGGTTACGATGACACCGTCCCGGGAGTTGGCCGCGTGGACAAACTCTCCGCCGCCGATGTAAATACCCACGTGGGTGATATTGTCCAGACTGTCGGTTTCGGAGAAGAACAACAGGTCGCCGGGCAGCAGGGAATCCTGGGACACCTCCTGGCTGTTTTCGTAGTACCACTGATCGGTGGCAGTGCGGCCGATGTCCTCGTAGCCATTATGGGTGTAAACGTACCAGACAAAGCCGGAGCAGTCGAAACCGGTGGAGGGGTCTTTGCCACCCCAGATGTAGTTGTAGCCCACATACTGCAGGGCAAATTCCACCAACGCATCCGCCTCCGGCCGGCCGTCGGGATCCACGGAGTCCTCCATCCAAGCCTGAAGGGTCAGGTAAGATCGGAAGAACATAGCCAGGGCCTGCTGGCACTGGGTGCTGCTCTTGGGAAGCAGCTGCTTGCCGTCACCCTTGACGATCCCCAGCTCCACCAGAAGGCGGGCGCAGGGGAGGGCGTAGCTGCTCAGCTCTCCGGCGTCGGTGAAGTGGTCGAGGCTGGTGCTGGGGCTGTCTTCATAAGGATAGCCACAGACGGACAGGAAGTTAACGGTGATTTTGAAAAATTGCTCCCGGGTGATTGGGATGTCCGGCCGGAAGGTGCCGTCGGGAAAGCCGCTGATGAGGCCCAGGTAGTAGGCCTTGGTGATGACGGGGTCGTCTGCGTCGGTAAAGGGACTTTCTTCTACCCGGAAAATGGGATTGGGATAGAGGGACAGGTAGGCCTCCATGGCTACGTAACACATCTCTCCCCGGGTAATGGGGGTGGCCATATCCCGGCCTAGGAGAACCTCCGGAATGAGGCCCAGCTGGTCCATGGCTTCCAGCTCCTCTTTGGCCCAGGGGCTGAGATTGGGGTATTTATTTTCTACGCTGGCCTGTGTCGCCTGGGATTCGCCCATGAGATTTATATAAGCCCGATAGAACATGGCCAGGGCCTGTTCACAGGTTGTGTGGCCCAGAGGGTCCAGCTTTCCACCGCTGCCCTGCACCACGCCCAGGTCTACCACCTGCCAGGTGGCGTCCAAAGCCCAGGCGCTGACGGTGCCGGCGTCCACAAAGCCGGCCAGGTCCTCTCCATGCTCAGCCGGGTCGAGGCCTGCGGCCTGGAGAAAGCGGGAAACAAAGACGAAAAACTCCTGCCGGGTGAGGAGCCGGTCCGGGCGGAAGGTGCCGTCCTCATAGCCCAGGGCAAAGCCGGCGGCGTATGATTTGGCGGCGATGGGGTCATTGGTGTCGGGGAAAGGCGTTTCATCGGGAAGAGAGAGCTCCTCACCGGTGTAACGTTCGTAAGCCTGCACCGCCAGGGCGCACATTTCCAGCCGGGTGATGTTCTCCCGGAGGTCGCCTCGCTCTTCCAGAAGAGCCGGGATGAGATCCAGGGCCGCCATGGCGTCCAGCTCCTCCCTGGCCCAGGCGCTGGAGACGCCGTAGGCATAAGCACCAGGTAAACAGCTCACCAGGAGCGCCGCCAGACAGACAATGGATACGAGCCGCAGTCGTTTATGTTGTTTCATTGGGTGATCCAGCCTCCAAATTCAGTTCCAGCTCTACAGGGCAGTGGTCAGAGCCGAAGATGTCTCCATGAATGCGAGCCTGGCGCACCCGTTCTCGCAAGTCATTGGATACCAAAAAGTAATCAATTCGCCATCCGGCGTTGTTTTTCCGGGCGTTGAAGCGGTAGCTCCACCAGCTGTAGGCCCCGGTCAGATCTGGGTAGAGGTAGCGGAAGGTGTCGGTGAAGCCAGCTTCCAGCAGCCGGGTAAAGCTCTCCCGCTCTTCATCGGAGAAACCGGCGTTGCCACGGTTGGGGCCCGGGTTTTTTAGGTCGATCTCCTGGTGCGCCACATTCAAATCTCCGCAGGCCACCACTGGCTTTTGCGCTGCCAGGGCGGTGAGCTTCTCCCGGAAGGCCTGGTCCCATGCCAGGCGATGATCCAGACGCTTCAGACCCTCTTGGGCGTTGGGGGTGTAGCAGGTGAGAAGGTAGAAGCCGTCGTATTCCAGGGTAATCAGCCGCCCCTCCTGATCCAGCGCCTCCACACCCAGGCCATATTGGACCGACAGGGGCGGCGTTTTGGCAAAGATGGCGGTGCCGGAGTAGCCTTTTTTCTGGGCGGAGCACCAGAACTGGGTATAGCCCGGGGTTTCCAGCTGAATTTGGTCCGGCTGGAGCTTGGTTTCCTGGAGGCAGAAGAAATCCGCATTCAGCTGGCGGAAGACGTCCAGGAAGCCCTTTTGTACACAGGCCCGCAGGCCGTTGACATTCCATGAGATGAAGCGCAAGCGCAATTCCCCCTTTTGCAGGCAAAGTGGTAACAAAACCCTTTCTATAGTATAGCAAAAAGAAACAAAGATTACAACTGGTATTTCAAAAAAGTAACAAACAGGGGGGCTTTCAGAAGCCGCCATATTGCTGAGAGGAGGCGTGGTGGAGGAAAACTCTGAAAAATCAGCGGTTTTTTCCGCCTTTGTGTAAAAATTTCTGGAAATCTCTTGCAGTTTCCAGGCGCGTGGGGTATAATCATGAAAATAACTGTCAGAGAGCGAAGGAGAGATACCATGAGCCGGATTGATAAAGAGAACTACTATCTGGACATTGCTGAGACAGTGCTGGAGCGGTCCACCTGCCGCCAGGTTCGCAGTGGGGCCATCATTGTCCGAAATGACGAGATTGTCTCCACCGGTTACAATGGCGCGCCCCGGGGCCGGGCCAACTGCATCGATCTGGGCTACTGCACCTGGGAGCGGCACAAGGCTCCTGTGAGTCAGAGCTATGAGCTCTGCCGGAGCGTGCACGCCGAGGCCAATGCTATCATCTCCGCTGCGCGGAGTGAGTGCATGGGTGGGACCATGTATCTGGTGAGCCGGGACGCCGTCACCGGGGAGCTCCTGGAGCATCAGGGGCCATGCTCTGTATGCCGCCGGATGATCATCAACGCTGGCCTCAGCCAAATGGTGATCCGGGATTCCGGCGGTCGGTATCAGGTGCTCCGGGTGCAGGATTGGGTCTTTCAGGACGACACTCTCCTGAGCCCGGGAGAGGGTGCATGACGCAGCAGCGTGTCCTCTTTGGATATGAGAAAAAGCGCTCCGCAGAGGCGGGGCGCTTTTTCTCAGCGTAGTACAAATAAAAAGAGAGAGGTAGGAAGTAGTCCAAAACTAGAAGGACAAACAGAGAACATAAGGGATTCGGCTCACGGCTTCCGTATCACCTTACGCATTTAGGATAATGGAGACTTTTGAACGGGATGTGAATAAAAAGAAAACAAAAGGTGAAAGAGGCGTGAACGTTCTGGAGCACTATACCAAACCGCTGCAGGGGCGGATTCGTGCATCCGCCTGGAGGAAACGTTGCGCGTTTTTGCCCATTTGCAGTGAATTCGCAATGCCTACAACGAGCGGACACATGGGTCCGCCCCTATGGAGAGATACCCATGTGGTGGATGAACGGACTTTTTGGCGTTGCCGTAAATACCTTTTTTCTGCCTGACAGGGGGCGTTAAAATGGCAAAATACGTGGGATGGTTACTGTGGGGCGGTATGTTTCACTGGCGATTCTTCGGATTCTGTCGCCTTGGGGGCGGGGCACATGTCCAGTAGCCGCTGGGCCAGGGCGCGGATGGTGTCAAAATTCACGCTGTAATGGGGGCGGGAGCCGCCCAGCTTCATATTCAAGATCCGGGCATCGTGCATGTTCCGGATGTCCCGAGTCACCGTGCCCAGGTGCAACCCCAGCTCTTGGGAAAGCTCCCGAGAGGTCATAGGCCGTTGCCGCATGGCGTTCATCATTTCCATCCGGGCGGGGCTCCCCAGCAGACGCATAGCGGTGTATTCCCACTCCTCCAGCTTGGACATGGCAATGCCCTTCTGGGGCTGGATGTTGACGCCAATGCAGAAGCGGGTCAGTCTTCTTTTTTCATCCACCAAGCCAGGGGTGAGATTTGGCATGAAAAAGAGGAGGGAAGCGGTGGCACTGTCCAGGGGGTAGTCGGTTTGAATCAGCATATGAGTCTGCAAGAACAGCGCCAGGTCTTGATCCTGTAGTGTGGCTTCCCATTGACGGATCAGAGGTTCCGCCCGTTCCACCCAGGGGGCCAGGGCAGAGCCGAGCCGTTCCATCACCGGCTTCATCAGGGCTGCCAGCCGTTTTGTGTGGCGGGGGAAGTCTGAAAATATCTCCATCAACTGCTCTTTACAGGACAAGGGCAGGGGCAGCTTCCAGAGTCCGTGGGCAAAGGGGACAGTACTGGAGTCCCTGGGAGCATACATGCTGAGGCCGTACTCACCGCAGCTGGTGAAATAGTATCCCCCCTGGCGTAGCCGGTCCCAGGCATCACACAGGGCCTGGAAACTGAGGTCTGGATCGGATTCGTTTAGGTTTACAAAAGAGAAAACCATCAGGCGGGCCAGACAGGTGGCGCCGGATTGCTCCAGCAGCTGGTATTTCTGGAAGTAATAGTGCAGGGTAGGATCCTCCGGAGACAAGCTGCCGCAGACATCCTCCATGATTGCGCTCACCTCTGCCGGTGGGATGCAGTAGGGGCCGTCCGCAGTCAGCATACGGGGAGAAAGCTGGTTGACGAATACATACAGAAGCTCTGTGGCCTCCAGAATGAGACAGGGCTTGCGATTGAATTGCAGCTCCATGGGAGTCCCTCCAAGGTCAAAATCGTGTTGCAGATATGCGCACATTTTGAAAACGATTATAACACAGATTGTATCATTTTTCCAGTCTTTTTTTCCAATGACCCGGCCATTCCATGCGCGCTGCCGCGATAAGGCCTGTTGTCAGAGAGAACTGGGCCGTATGGAACTCCCACTTTTTTTCAAAAAAAGAAGTTGCAATATTGCGTACAATATGCTAGACTAGCCTTGGAATGATTGTGCGCAACAGTGCGTTCAATCGGGGGGCCGCAAAATTTGTTCGCTTGCGGCCTGTATCTTAAAGGGGGTAACAACTATGAAACATGCCATGCGAAAGTACCTCACGGTCCTGCTTTGCGCGGCGCTGCTGCTGGGCGTCTTCTGCCCGGCTGCGGCGGCTGGCAAACCGATGGAGCTCGCCGCCTCAGGAGACCTGGCTGGAGTGGCCAGCGATCCGGCGAAGACGATCTACGCCACCTCGGAAGAGACGACCCTTGTCCCAGCCGGTTATACATACGTGTATACTGGTAAAAATGGTGAGACCTATACCCAGACGGCGGAAAGTGATCTTCTGGTCACTCCCAGAGTCCTGACCGCGGAGGAGGCGGAAGCTTTGGCTTCTTTGCAGCATGGCGAGCCCAAGACTGTGGTTGCAGACGACGGCTCTGTGCTGCGGCAAATGGAGATCAACCCAAAAGAAGCCGCCCAGTACGCCCGAGAGATAGAGGCCATCCTGAACGGGACCACCGTGCCCCAGGAGGAAACAGTCAGCGTCTTCTATGAGGCCCATCCCAGAGACGAGCAGGTCGAAGCGCTGATCATCTTCGACGATGCGCCGGTGGCGAAGCGGGCCGGCATGTCCGTGGTCCTGGGCCAGTCCCTGGGGCAGGCGGAGCAAAGCGCCCGACAATCCATCGAGCGTGCCCAGGCCTCCGCCATGGCCCGGATCAGCCGGACCCTGGGCTACGAGGTCCAGGCTGAGACCCAGCTGACCCTTCTGACCAACGCGGTGTCGGCCACCGTGCGGTACAAGGACCTGGCTGCCATCCGGCAGATGCCGGGGATCAAGCGGGCCATTCTGATGCCCACCTACTCCGTGCCAGAGGAAGAGGTTGCCTTGATTCAGAACGCTGAAATGTTGAAGCCTTATATGAAATCCGCTGGTCCTGCCATGGGTGCGAACAGCGCGTGGGATCTGGGGTACAAAGGCGAGGGCATGAGCATCGCCGTCATCGACACAGGTATCAGCCTGATCAACCCCGCCTTTGAGCAGCAGCCCCAGGACCAGAGCCGGGTGGCGTATACCAAAGAAAAAATCCAGGGCCTTCTGGCTGGCTACAACTTCCACGCCAAAGAACTGGTGGAGGGTTTGACCGCAGACCAGGTTTATTACAGTAGCAAGATCCCCTTTGCCTTTAACTATGCAGACGGTGCGGCGGACTATGGCGAGTGCCATTACGACGCCCATGGGTCCCATGTGGCCGGCATCGTAGCCGGTAACGTGCCGGAGTGGGCAGAGGAGCAGTTCGAGATGGAGACCATGGGCATCGCCCCGGAGGCCCAGCTGGTGGTGCTGAAGGTGTTTGACGCCGGCGGTGGGGCGCGATTCAGCTCCATTGCCCGGGCGCTGGAAGATGCCATTTTATTGGGTGTGGACTGCGCCAATCTGTCCCTGGGCTCCGATGCCGGTGCATACTATGATGAGGGAATTACGGAATATTACGAAGCAGCCTGCGATGCTGGCATCAACGTCGTGATCGCCGCCGGCAATGCGTCGTTCAGCGGCGATAAGAGCCTCTGGGGAAACAACATGGTGAAATCTTCCACCGTTGCCACCGGTACGGTGGGCTCTCCCGGCACCTATGATCCGGTTCTGACTGTGGCCAGTGCGGAAAACCAGACTGTTGTTTCCGGCAATAAGGTACTTTCCTATCTGCCGCCCCTGAGTCTATACCGCACAGAGTTCCGCTATTGGGAGCATCCAGATGTCCCAGAGGGCAAGGACCTGGAGGCTGTCCTGGGTGGAACGATGATGCCCTACACAGACAGCTTGCAGGATGCGGACGGAAAATTGGTGTTTTTGAAATTGAACGAGACCTGCGTAGACACGCTGGTTGCCCAGGCGGTCCAGGCGCAGGCGGCAGCGCTGGTGCTGTGCCAAGGCCCAGAGAGCGGCCAGTCCAAAAGTGTACCGGTGCAGTTTGAGCAGACCGATTTCTCTCTCCCAGTCGTTTCCATCTCCTATCAAGACTTTGAAACGTTCTGCAACTTCCCACCCCACGATGAGAAAATCCGCGTGGACACGTTCTGGTGTGTGAACCAACAGGCGGGGCAGATGTCGGACTTCTCTGCCTGGGGCCCCACCGATGGGCTGACCTTGAAGCCGGAAATCACCGGCATTGGCGGCAATGTGTTCTCTGCATATTACGAAGACTATTTTGCGAGCATGTCCGGTACCTCCATGGCCTCTCCTGCCGTAGCGGCGTCAGCAGCCCTGGTGCGGCAGTATTTGAAGGAACAGGGTGTGGCAGAGGAAGGGCTGGCCGATCTGGTCAACCGCCTGCTCATGAGCACGGCGACTCCCATTGTAGATGAAGCCCACGACACCTTCTACTTCGTCCGCCGCCAGGGCGCGGGTCTGGCCAATCCTGCGGCGGCCATGGCCTCTCAAGCTTACATTCAGGTGGAGGGCACCAACAAGTCCAAATTTGAGCTGGGCGACGACCCGGAGCGCACGGGCGTCTATACCATGGACTTTGAAGTGGTGAATTTCTCTGATGGGGAGAAAACATACACCCTGGATACTGCAGTTCTGGGACAAAAGGCAGAAGGCGGCCAGATTCGGGGCGGTAAGGTCACCTATCTGGTCTATGACTATGCCCGGAAACTGAGTGCTGCTGTTACCTCCAGCGCCGCAGACGGGAGAATTACCGTCCCTGCCCATGCCACTGCCCAGGTCTCGGTTACGGTCACACTGTCGGACGCAGACAGAGCTTACATGGACGAGAGGTTCCCCTATGGCACCTATGTAGAAGGGTTTGTACAGCTGATAAGCGAAGATAGTGTCAGCCTTTCCGCTCCCTTCCTGGCCTTCTATGGGGACTTCGGTGAAGCGCCGCTGTTTGATGCTGAGACCTATGAATCCCTCATGGGCGGCCCCTATGCTTACAACACGGCAGATCAAGTCCATAACACCATGGCAAGCGGCCGCTATGCACCCTTCTGGGAGAGCCTGGGCAGCTATGAGCTGCCGGCGGAATTTAAGAGCGTCTATTTGGGATCCTCCAGAAACCATTACATGGTGCCAGAAGCTACCAAAATCGAGTTGGGCGGTCTGCAGCCGCAGTACCTGACGTTCAATCCCGAAGCCGCAGGTCTGTCGCCCAATGGGGATGAGGATTTGGATTGGGTAAGTTTTGCTTTCGGCTTGAACCGCAATGCGAAAACCGTTACATATACGGTGACCGATGCTTCCACTGGCAGGGTCCTTTGGAAGCAGGAGATGGAGGGCATCTGCAAGACGTTCAACAAAAATGCATTTTTAGGAAGTCCGTTTACTGCCTCTGAGCTGGGGATGGATTGGCTGTACCCAGTTGCATACAATGAGGAAGAAGGCTTTTATTACTATGACACCAGCAGATGTTTGCTGGAAAATAATACAGAAGTGAAGGTTCGGGTGGAGGCAACCACAGAGCTGGAGACGGATACGCCCAATGCCAATGATGCAGTGGAATTCTACTTCTACATTGATACAGGCGCCCCCATGGACGATCCGTCCAGTATCAGAGCCATCGCCAATGAACTCAGCCCGACCTACACGGAATATTTGTATCTCTTCCAACCCCGTGAGACCTGGTTCATTGATTATACCATCATATGTCAAATTCAGAAGGATCCTGAGACCGGTAAATGGAATGGATCTGCCTTTTCTGTGGTGTCTACTACCCCAATCCCAGGGAGCATCACGGGTACAGGTGCCGTGGCTGGCCACTGTACGGAGGACAATCGATCCATTTTCCTGGCCTGTGACTATGCCGGCAACGTATCGGTTGCTGAAATCCAGGGTGGCAGTCACATGGTGGATGAAGATATGGATCTACAGGCCAGTGCCACGACCCTGGCCGTGGGTGACACCCTCACCATTGAAAACGTAGCCGAGAATGATTATGAGTTGAACCTGAACTGGAAGTCCCTGACGCCGGAAGTGGGTGAAGTGACCCAATCCGACGGCAGCTCCTGCACGGTGCAGGCCAACGCCTGCGGCTTTCTGAAGGTCCGGGGCAGCTTCGGCAGCAATGAAAAAGTCCTCACCTTCCGGGTGGTGGATCCCAGCCTGGAAGGGACCTTTACCGACGTCTCCAACCATTGGGCCAAGGATGATATCCTGATGGCAACCGGCATGGGCCTGTTCCGCGGCATGACCGACAGCACCTTCTGCCCCCAGATGCCCCTGAGCAGAGGCCAGCTGGTTACCGTGCTCTACCGCATGGAGGGTAGCCCCGAGATCACCGGCAGCAGCGGTTTCCAGGATGTGGCCCCCAATCAGTATTACACCCAGGCTGTCGCCTGGGCCAAGGAAAACGGCATGGTCAACGGTGTAACAGACACCCTCTTCCGGCCTGCCGATTCGATCACCCGAGAGCAGTTTGCCGCCATCTTGTACCGCTACGCCAATTGGAAGGAGCAGGATGTGACAGCCCAGGCGGACCTGACATCCTTTGCAGACGCCGCCGGCGTCAGCGCCTATGCCCAGATCCCCATGGCCTGGGCCGTGGCAGAGGGCTTGATCCAGGGCATCTCTGAGACCACCCTCAACCCCCGTGGAACCACCACCCGGGCGCAAGCAGCCACCATCCTGGTCCGGTACCTGGAGCAGCTGTAAGCTCTGTTTCTTCCGGAATCAGCAGAGAGGGTTCTCCGCTTTGCTCCCTCCGGACCGTTGCAACGAGGAACCGATTTGTTTTGCTTGTAATCTTGCCATCCTTTCCTTTCTGAAAGCAGGAGGCCACCCATTCCCAGCCCGGGTGGCCTCCTGCTTACTTGTTTGTATATCCCGTTTATGTCTTTAGCGCTATCATGTGTGATCGCAGGGGCGGACCCTGTCCGATGTGTTTTGTCATTTCAATGCGCTCAATTGGGAACCGGTTGTCAATTGGGCGAAGATATGGTACCATATGATCCAACATATAGGGAGGGAGTGGACGTATGGAGGAGCGTGTGGATGTATATGACGCCAGTCGCCGCCGCACCGGTCGGGTGCGGCGGCGAGGAGAGGCAATGAAGCCTGGAGAGTATGGGCTGGTGGTCTGCGTCTGGGTATGCGATGGAGCCGGACATCTGCTCCTGACCAAGCGGGCGCCGGAGAAAAAATCCTTTCCCAACACCTGGGAAAACTCCGGCGGTTCCGCCTGGGCCGGTGAGTCCAGCCGCCAGGCCATTGCCCGGGAACTGTACGAGGAAACCGGAATCCGCGCCCGGGAGGAAGCCTTCCTGCTGCTGGAGTCTGACCGGGGGGAAGAGGCTTTTTTTGACTTCTACTTCCTCCGCTGCCCACCGCCGCAGCCGGACATTGTGCTCCAGCCGGGGGAGACCAGCGACGCCAAATGGGCCACCCTGGATGAGGTCCGGGAGATGGCCCGGGCCGGTCTTCTGGCTGCGCCCATTGCTCGCCGCTTCCGCCTCCAGGAGGCCCGGCTGGAGCGGCTGGTGGAAGCGGATGCGCCGTAGCCGGTCCCGGAGCGCTCCTTATTTTTCGGTGCAGAATTCCACCTGCTTACCTTCCAGGATCAGGTTGGTGGTTCGTACCGCGCACATTTTGCCACACATGGAGCAGGTGTGCCGGTCTGCAGGAGGGGTGCTTTCAAAGTAGCGTCTGGCCTTGTCCTGGTCCAGAGCAAGGTCAAACATGGCCTCCCAGTCCACCTTGTGACGGGCTTCGGACATGGCGTTGTCCTGCTGCCTGGCGTGGGGGACGCCCTTGGCGATGTCGGCGGCATGGGCGGCGATGCGGCTGGCGATGATTCCCTCCTTCACGTCGTCCAGGTCCGGCAGGCGAAGATGCTCTGCCGGCGTCACATAGCACAGGAAGTCCGCACCGTTTGCCGCTGCAATGGCTCCGCCGATGGCGGCGGTGATGTGATCATAGCCGGGGGCAATGTCGGTGACAATGGGACCCAGCACATAGAACGGGGCGTTGTGGCAAAGCCGCTTTTGCAGCTGCATGTTGGCCGCAATCTCATTCATGGCCATGTGACCCGGCCCTTCCACCATGACCTGTACGTCCTTTGCCCAGGCGCGCTCCGTGAGGCTGCCAAGCTCAATCAGCTCGGCAACCTGTCCTGCGTCGGTGCTGTCGTCGATGCAGCCGGGGCGCAGGGCGTCTCCAAGGCTGATGGTGACGTCGTATTCCCGCAAAATCTCCAGGACCTCGTCGTAGTGTTCGTAAAACGGGTTCTCCCTCCCGGTCATCATCATCCATGCAAACAGCAGGGAGCCGCCGCGGGATACGATGTTCATCCTCCGCTTGTCCCGCATAAACGCTTCCACGGCGCGGCGGTTGATACCGGCGTGAATGGTCATAAAATCCACACCCTCTTCAGCGTGAGCCCGGACCACCCGCAGGAAATCCTCTGGGGTGATTTCCAGCAGATCCTTCTCCAGGTAGCCAATGGCGTCGTACATGGGTACGGTGCCGATCATGGCGGGGGACTTTGCAATCAGCTCCCGGCGGAAGGTGTTGGTTTTACCATAATTGCTCAGGTCCATAATGGCCTCTGCGCCAAATTGCAGGGCCAGGTCCACCTTCTGCATCTCCATGTCGTAGCGGTTGCAGTCGCCGGAGATGCCCAGGTTGACGTTGATCTTGGTGCGGAGTCCTCCGCCGATGCCCTCCGGGGAAATGGAGGTGTGGTGGATGTTACAGGGAATGGCCACTTCACCCTTGGCGACCAGCTGGCGAAGCGTTTCCGGCTCCATGTACTCCTTTTTGGCGACCAGCTCCATTTCCGGCGTCACAATGCCCCTCTTTGCGGCTTCCATCTGGGTTTTGTAAGTTCTCATGGTGGTGATTCCTTTCGGCAAAAATTTGTGGGAGCAGGTGGCAGGAGCAAGATAGAAAAACGGGAAATGACCAGATTTGGCAATTTCCCGTTTCTTACGTCTTTCGTCTCCCTACGTTGGCATGATCCAAATCAGGTTTATGGGTCGAAGGTCGCACCTTCCTCTCAGCCTGTCATACAAACTCCCCAGCTATGTAGTTGTTGGGTTCATTGTACACGGGGCAGGTGGGAAAATCAAGAATTATTTCGGCGAATCCAACCGCTCTGGTTTTTTTGACAATTCCTCTTGTTTTTTGGGGGAGTGCCGGGTATAATAAAGCAAACGATAGTAGGAGGTCCGTTACGTGGCTGTTACCATTGAAAAAGATACCATCATCGGCGAAGTGCTGGACATTGCGCCTCAGTCCGCCCCCCTGTTCCTGGCCATTGGCATGCACTGCCTGGGCTGTCCCTCTTCCCGGGGTGAGACTGTGGAGGAGGCTTGCATGGTCCACGGCATCGACTGCGACGCCTTCCTGGCCCAGCTGAACCGGTTCCTGGAGGCCAGCGAGGCTGCCGAGGCGGAGAAACAGTAAGCTTTGGGGAAGGAGGCGTTGCGGGGTGGGTCCCTGCGGCGTCTCCTTCTTTCTTTTTTATTCAGTGCGGCACACGTAAGGAGGGTAGTTATGAAGCTTCCCATTTCCAAACGGCTTTTGGCCTGCGCTGCCTTTGTGGAGCCGGGGCAGCGGGTGGCCGATGTGGGGACGGACCACGGATATCTGGCCATTTACCTGCTGCAATCCCGCCGGGCCAGCCGAGTACTGGCGGCGGATGTGGCAGAGCAGCCTCTGGCCCGGGCCAGGGAGAATGCCAGGCGGTTCGGCGTCCGGGAGGGACTGTCTTTCCATCTGTGCGACGGTGTCCGGGGGCTGCCCCGGGACTTTGACGTGCTCCTCATGGCCGGTTTGGGGGCGGAAACCGTGGTTGGCATTCTCCGGAGCGGCCCCTGGCTTCGGGGGGGAAGGTACCGTCTGGTGCTCCAGTGTCAGTCCTCCCAAAATGAGCTGCGGCAGTACCTGTCGGAACACGGCTGGGAAATCACCCGGGAGGAGCCGGTGCGGGATGGGAAATTTCTATATACCGTCCTGGAGGCCAAGCCGGGCTGCCAAAGCCTTACCCCGGGGCAGCACTTTGCCAGCCCCGCCCTGCTGGCCAGCGGAAGCCCCCTGGTGGGGGAGTATCTGGCCTTCTGCCGCCAGGCGGTGGAAAAGGTGGTTTTGGGACTGACAGGCCTGGGAGGACCTAAATATGAATATTACAGCGCGGCTCTGAAGGAACTGCGGGAGATGGAGGCAATGCGATGATTACAGTGGGGGATGTTTTGGAATTCCTGGAGACGCTGGCTCCCCGGTATATGAAAATGGACTGGGACCATGTGGGTCTCCTGTGCGGCCGGTCGGGCCGGGAGGTCCGGCGGATTCTGGTGGCCCTGGACCCTTTTCAGGATGTGTGCCAGGAGGCGGCGGATTGGGGAGCCGAGCTTCTGGTGACCCACCATCCCCTTATCTTCCAGCCTCCTCAGTCCATTACGGACGACACCTCCGTGGGCCGGTGCATCCTCTTCCTGGCGGCCCGGGACATGGCCGCCATCAACGCCCACACCAATCTGGACTGTGCTCCCGGCGGGGTCAACGACTGCCTGGCCGGGGCCTTGGGCCTGGAGGAGACGGTGGTGCTGAATCCCTCCGGCACAGACGGCCAGGGGCGGCCCTGGGGCCTGCTCCGTGCCGGACGGCGGGAGCCGGTTTCCCTGGAGGCCTTCCTGGAGCAGGTAAAGCAGCGCTTGGGTTGCCCAGGCCTGCGGTATGTCTCCGGCGGCCGTCCGGTGTGCCGGGTGGCGGTGGGCGGCGGCGCCTGCGGCGACGGGGTTCGGGAGGCCTTTGACGCCGGCTGCGACACCTTTGTGACGGCGGATGTGAAATATAACCAGTTCTGGGATGCCCGAGACCTGGGGATGAACCTCATCGATGCCGGACATTTCTGGACGGAGAACCCGGTGTGCGCTACCCTGGCGGAGAAGCTCCAGGGGCAATTTCCCCAAATTCTCGTGAAAGTATCCGAACATCACACAGACTGCATAAAATTCTGCTGAAACCTGTTGATTTTGTCCCGCTGCCTGTGCTACAATGTTCAGAGCTTATGCGGGGCTGCTGGAGGCAGCGCCATATCGATAGAAGGGAAGATTTTCATGTCCGGACATTCCAAGTGGCATAACATTCAGAAAACCAAGGGCGCCCAAGACGCCAAGCGGGCTGCGGCCTTCACCAAAATCGCCAAGGAGATCATTGTGGCGGTGAAGGAGGGGGGCGGCATCACCGACCCTGCCAACAACTCCCGGCTGGCCACGGTCATCACCAAGGCCAAGGCCGCCAATATGCCCAACGACAACATCAAGCGGGTGCTGGAGAAGGCCGGCGGCTCCGGCTCCGGCGACAATTACGAGACCATCACCTACGAGGGTTACGGCCCCGGCGGCGTGGCCGTGATTGTGGAGACCATGACCGATAACCGCAACCGTACCGCAGGCTCCATGCGCCACCACTTCGACAAGTACGGCGGCAACATGGGCGCCACCGGCTGCGTCTCCTGGTCCTTTGACCGGAAGGGCGTCCTGGTCATTGACAACGAGGACGGGGATTATGAGGAAGACGCGGTCATGATGGACGCTATGGATTCCGGCGCCGATGACTTCGAGGCCGAGGAGGACTGCTTCACCATCTACACCTCCCCCGATGACTTCAACGCCGTGGCCGACGCCCTCACCGCCAAGGGCTACCATTTCGCCTCCGCCCAGATCGAGATGGTCCCCCAGAATTACCAGAAGCTGGAGAAGGAAGAGGACATCGCCAACATGGAAAAGATGCTGGACCTCTTCGATGACGATGACGATGTGCAGAACGTCTGGCACAACTGGGAGCAGGAATAGTATCTGAAAGGATTGACTCCACTACCCTTGGCGGAAGAAGGTGCACCATGGAATACGGCAATGGAGGCCGCTCGCTCAGGCAGTTGCTCCATGCACTCCCAGGGGAGGCGTGGAAAACCCAGGAGATTTTCCTTCGTCCCATCCAGGATGAGGAGGATCTATGGTATGCGACGGTGGAATGCCGCCTGAAGCCGGGGCAGGAGGAGTTTGTCAATCCCGCCGGCTTTTCCATTGGCAGGGCATACCTCAATCCAGAGGAGCATGTCCCCTGCGTGATCTGTAAGGCAGACGGCGAAAGAATCGGCTATCTGGTCCTCCGAACATGGATTGGCGGGAATGTGGATGCCGCTTCCTGGAGCTACTATCTGGATGCAGCTTGCCAGGGCCAGGGCTTTGGAAAAAAAGCTGCCATGCTTGCAGTCCACATTCTGAAGACGGCGGGAATTCAGCACCTGCGGCTTTCTACTGAGGCCGGAAATGTGAAGGCGCAAAGGCTGTATACGGATATTGGGTTTATGAAGCTGGACGAATTGGATGGGGATGATCTGGTGTTTGGACTGTCCATTTCTCATGATATATAGAGAGGCGGGAGAATTCCTTTTTTGTGAATTCTCCCGCTATTTTCCTGGGCTCTGCACTTTGATGATGGCGTCCTATTCCCGATAGTCATCCCGGACAAAGGGCGGGTCAATTTTCCTATCCACCAGGAGTCCGTATTTTTTGGGATGCCGGTATGCATTGCCGTGGACTTCCTGCTGACGGTAGCTGCGAAGCTGATCCAGGTTCAGGCTGGCGAGATAGATCCCTTCCTGCCCGCCCGCCTGCAGAATGCAGGTATCCCGGGAATGCTCCTCTTCGGGAAGGTACGCGACGCCGTCAAACACGCTGGAGCCGCCGTTGCAATCCGGCACAGTTTCGGGATAGTTGCAGGTGGCGATTGCCAGCATGTTTTCGTATGCCCGGCCGCGAAGCTGGGAAAGACGGTTGATTTCCATGGGGCAGGCATTGGGGACCAGAATCAGTTCCGCGCCCTTCAGCATGAGAATTCTGGCGCTTTCAGGAAATTCCCGGTCAAAGCAGATCATGGCGCCCACTTGCACCGTGCCGCAGGCCGTATCCAGGGCGGTCACGTAAAAGTCCTCACCGGGAGTGAGATGCCGCTCCACGTCAAAGTCACAGGTGTGCACCTTCGCATACGTAAGCTGTTTGACGCCGAATCGGTCAAAAAGGACCAGGGAATTGCGGATACCGTCCCCATACCGCTCCAAAAAGGTGATGCCGATTGCCATGTGAAGCTCTTTTGCCGCATTTCCAAAGGAATGGACAAAGTCGCCGTTTGCCGAAATGGCAGCGGACTTCACGCAGTCTAGGGGTTGATGGTATATATCGTACCCATTGCTCCACATTTCCGGGAATAGGGCGATATCGGCCCCCATTTTTTTGGCTTGTTTGCAGGATTCCAAGCCTTTTTCTAAATTCCCGTCCAAGGCACCACATGGGGCTATTTGCAGCAGGGCAATTTTCAGTAAGTTCATTGTCGCTCCTTTTACCGGGGGAATTTCATTCCTGATTGGGCATTGCCATGGCCCGGCACAGGGCCGGAAAGGCGGGTTTGACCCCCTTCATCCAGGAATTTTCCCTTGTAAAAATTCTCATTTCCAGTTTTCTTTGCCGTAAGCCGGAATATGACACAACCGTCGGGGCATACGACATCCTTGCAGTATTTGCCGTTTCCGCCAATGTTCTCTAAATCTCCGCCGCTTCTGACGGCCTCCATGACGGAGAACAGGATCATCATGACTTTGGAGCAAATGCCCTGCCCAGCTGCGTTGACAGGGCAGCCATAGGTGCAGGTATACGTATCTCCAATTTCTTCGCCGTTTCGGCAGTACTGCTCCGTGTGGTCGCCACGGAGAAATCCGATGACTTCAATCTGAAATTCATATTCCTCATGGTACCATTTTTTCATGACTACCCTCCGGATTCCAGTGTTTTATCTGTATGCTGTTCCCGGATACGAACTTTGCCGTAAGGCAGCTCTCCTCTGCCAGATAGGCCAGCCGCTCCACCCGCTGCTGGATGCTAAGGGGCAGGACGGTGGGATAGCGGCGGTCGTCCAGGACCAGGGCGTCAAAGGCGTAGCCCTGGGCGAAGGTTCCCACAGGGCCGAAGAAGCTGCCGCCGCCCAGGGTGGCCATCCAGAAGACCTGGTCGAAGGTAAGAGGCGGGAGGCTTTGGTCCAGGAGCTGCCAGCGAAGCTTGCTGGCCTGAATGGCATGGGCCATGGCCCGGAAAAGATTCAGGCTGCTGCCTCCTGCCACATCGGAGGCCAGGCCGACCCGAAGCCCCTGTTCCAAGAAGCGGCGGACCGGAGCCACGCCGGAGGCAAGGTTTGAGTTGGATTCTGGACTGTGGGCGATGAACACGCCTCGCTCCTTGAGAAGCGCCAGCTCTGCCTCCCGGGAGTGGACGCAGTGGGCCATGATGCAGCCGGTGTCCAGGAGCCCAAACCGGTCGTAAACCTGGGCATAGCAGCTGGCCTCTGGAAAGCGTTCCTGCACCACAGCGATTTCCTTTTGATTTTCCGACAAATGGCTCTGCACCGGCAGGCCCGTCTCCCGGGCCAATCTTCCCAGACCCTCCAGGAGGGGAGCGGAGCAGGTGGGGACAAAGCGGGGGGTGAGAATGGGACCGGTCCGGCGGTAACGTCCCTGGACAGCCTCCAGCCAGCGCCGGGTTTCCTCCAGCGCCGCCTCCGGCCCCGGCTCCCGCAGATGTTCAGGGCAGTCCCGGTCCATGCTGACCCGGCCCACCCGGGTGATGAGTCCGCTTTCCTCCAGCAGGTCCATGAGAAGCAAGGTGGCATCTGTGTGGGCGGTGGCAAAGATGGCGGCCCGGGTGGTGAAGCTGCCCTGCAAGGCCGCCACAAACTGCCGGTAGGCAGGCCCGGCGTAGGCCAGGTCCCGGAACTTGGCTTCCTCCGGGAAGGTGTGGGTGTTCAGCCAGTCCAGCAGCTCCAGGTCCATCCCCAGACCCCGATAGGCAAACTGGGGCCCGTGGAGGTGGAGATCCACCAACCCGGGGAGGATGAGCCGGTCCCCGAAGTCCAGAAGGGGCAGGTCCCGGTAGGCTTCCGGGAGGACCGGAAAGGCGCCCTGGCAAAGCCCCTCTGTGCAGACCAAAAATCCATTGGGAATACACCGGTGGCCATTGGGACCGGTACTGAAGAAAAGCTGCCCTTTACATACAAAATTTTCCATGGCATGTGCCTCCTTTTAGCTCCATTCTACCCAATGCTGCGTTCTTGATCCATCGGGCCTTGGCGGCTTCCAATCACATGCGGCAGCGTCCCCGCGGAAAAACAGTCCGGAGACGCTGCCGCATAACAGGCGGAAATCTCAGAGCAAGTACTGCACCACCAGGAGCAGAACAATGCCCGGCAGGCCCAGAAAGCCCACAATGGCAGCGGTGATGAAATTCAACTCAAAGACAATACCAGTGATGCCGGACAGCAGGTTTAACAGAAACAGGCAAATAAATCCGCAGCCCGTGTTGAGCAGGAGCTTGAAGATCAGCTTCATAGGGGTCAGAAGGATTTTGATGAATAAAAAAATGAACAGAACCGGGACGGCCAACGCAAGGATTTCCTGCATAAAATTCCTCCATTCAAGAAACGAACATGCCGGTATATTTTCGGACGGCCTGGACAAAATAGGCTTGGACAGAAGATGAACAGAAGGAAGACCGCCACGGAAACGCCCCGCGCAAGGTGTTCCGAAGAGCTGGACTCCACCGTACATCGACTGTCAAGTGTATCCCACGGCAATTGCGCGCGGCAGATGCGAACCGGCGACCATGGAGCCGGAGGCGGGCGAGAATTCGCCCGCCGGTACATCAAGTGGAATGTCATACATTTTACTACGAATTCCAGGCGAAATCAATCCAAAAAGTGAGCCCGGACAAATCCCCACAATCCGAAACGTGGGATTTGTCCGGGTCTTTCATTCTGGATGGAGCATTTCTTCACCAGGCCGTTCCAGCGGCGCGAGGCATACCTCTATGATGGCGCTCCCGGGAGCTTCTGGGTTTCCGGGATCCAGCTTTCGCCGGTGGAGAGGTCGTACACCCGGGTGCAGACCCGGTTGGCCAGGGCGCGGTTGTGGGTGACGGCAATGAGGCCCATGTTTTGGGCGGCGGCCTCCTCCAAAATTTTGTTCCAAATCTGGGCCTGGGTGATCACGTCCAGCATGGTGCTGATTTCATCGCAGATCAGAAAATTTGCCCCGCTCATCAGGGCCCTTGCCACGCAAAAGCGCTGGAGCTCCCCGCCGGACAGCTCCCGGGGGAACCGGTCCAGCCAGGCAGTTTCAATGCCAAAGGAGGCCAGGACGTCCGGGCGAAGCTTTCCGCTCTCCTCCAGGACCTGCTTCAGACGCCACCGGGGATTGATGGCCTTCTCCGGATGCTGGCAAATCAGCTGAACCGGGCAGACGCCTTTTTTGGGAAGGGCTGCTCCATCCAGGAGAATTTTCCCCTTCTGGGGCGCCAAATACCCAGCCAGAAGCCGGGCCAGGGTGCTTTTTCCGTAGCCGCTGGGGGCAAACAGCCCCAGATGCTGGCCGCTTTCCACGGCAAGGCTCAGGTCCTCCAGAATCCAGGGACCCTTCCTTCCGTAACGGAAGCTCACATGGGCTGCCTCAAGTCGCATGGAAACACCTCACCTCTCCCTTCCGCACCGTCTGCATAGGTGGGACCGACTTCTCACATTCCGCCGTCCGGCAGGGGCAGCGGGGGGCGAAGAGGCAGCCACTGGGCAGATTTCCCGCATAGGGTTGGAAGCCCGGGATGGGCCGGAACTCATGCTGGGGCAGAGCCCGCCAGAGGGCCTTGCTGTAGGGATGCCGCAGGGCCTCCGGCCCCTGGCGAAAGTCCGCCGCCGGAGCGGTTTCCACTGTGGTCCCCGCGTAAAAGACGGCAATGCGGTCGGCAATGTGGAAGGCCAGGTCAATGTCGTGGGTGATGAGCACCACGCCCTTGCCCTCGTCCGCCATGGCCCGGAACATGGCCAGGGCTTCCTCCGCCTGCTCCAGGCTCATGCCCGGGGTGGGCTCGTCGGCGATGATCAGCCTGGCGCTGGTGAGCAGAGCTGTGGACACCAGAACCCGCCGGGCCATGCCGCCGGAGAGCTGGAAGGGGTACAGCCGTTCCGTCTGCTCCGGCAGACCAAACCGGCAGAAGAGCTTCCGGCGGCGCTCTGTGGGCCGGGGCTTCCGGTGGCCATCCACCTGGGCTCCCACCTTCATCAGGGGGTCCAGAAAGGCCACGGACTGGGGAACCAGGGCGATTTCGGTCCCCCGGAGCTTGGCCTGCCGTTCCGGGGTCAGAGGTTCTCCGTCAAACCGTAGGGAGCCGGACACGGTGGCGTTGCCCGGCAGGATGCCCAAAATGGCTGAAGCCAGCAGACTTTTTCCCGAGCCGGAGGAGCCTGCCACGGCCAGAATTTCCCCGGGCAGGACCTTGAGGCTGAGGCTGGAAATGACCGGAAGTTGCTTTTGCTCCAGACCGCTGTCATACATTCGGAAGGAAACGGACAGGTCCGAAACCTCCAGAAGGGGCTTTTGTATACGTTCCATCCAAGTGTTCCTCCTATTCCTGGGCGCTGTAGGGGTCCAGAATGACCCGCAAATTTTCTCCCAGTCGGTCGGTGAGCAGCACCATGGCAACCAGCAGCAGACCGGGGAACACCGCTGGCCACCACATACCGGCGGACAGATATTTCATACTCTCGGCCAGGATGATGCCAATGGCCGGCTGCTCCGGGGGCAGTCCATAGCCCAAAAAGGAGATGGAGGCCTCATGCAAAATGGCGTGGGGGAGCATGAGAATGAGGCCCACCAGAAACTGGGGTACCAAATGGGGCAGCAGATGATGCAGGAGAATCCAGCCGCTGGACTTTCCCAGCCGCCGGGACACTGCCACATACTGTTGGCTCCGGAGCTGGAGCACCTCGCCCCGAATGAGCCGGGCCAGGCCGGTCCAGTGGGTGGCGGCCACGCCGATGAGCAGCCCCTTCAGTCCCCGTCCGCAGGCAAAGGAGATGAGAATCACCAGGACCGTGTGGGGCACGCCCATCACCAGGTCAATGAGCCAGTTGATGAAGCTGTCCATGGCCCGGGAGCCTGTGGCCGCCGCAATGCCGATGAGGACCGCCGCCACGGCGCTGATGGCAGAGGCGCAGATCCCCACAGTGAGGCTGGTAGACAGGCCTTTCAGAGTTCGCAAAAACAGGTCCCGCCCCAGGTGGTCCGTGCCGAAGGGATGGGACCAGGAGGGGGGCTCCTTGGCCTGGGCAAAATCCGCAGCTACGGCGCTGTCCGGAATCAGGCGGCCGGCCAGGAAGGCCACCAGCAGGACCAGGAGAATGAGCCCTGTGAGGAGAAGCAGCTGAGTTCTGCGGTTGCAATGCAAGCTCATGAATTCACCTCCTTGATTTGGGGGTCCACCACACCGTACAGCAGGTTGGCAATCAGATTGCCTGTGCAGACGAACAGGGTGGAGAAGAGGGTGATGCCCAAAAGCAGAGGCACGTCGGAGTTCAGTCCCGCTGCCGCCACAGCAGAGCCCAGGCCTGGGTAGGAAAACACCGTCTCGGCCAGCACGGAACCGCCAAAGAGCTCGGCAAAGGAGGCAAACTGCAAGGTGAGGGCAGGCAGGAGGATGTTCCGAAGACCGTGCCGCCTCAGGATGGTCCCGGAGCTCTCGCCTCTGGCCCGGGCAAAGAGGACGTATTCGCTCTCCAGCACATCTACCAGCTTCTGCCGGGTGTGGAGGGCAATGTTCGCAAAGGACATGAGGCTCAGGGTGAGGGCGGGCAAGATCAGGTGGTGGAGCCGCTGCCAGAGGGTTACCTCGCTGTTGAGGACGCCAATGGGGGTGGAAAAGCCCAGGGGAAACCAGCCCAGCCCCACGGAGAACACCAGCAGGAACACCAGTCCCAGCCAGAAGGTGGGGACGCTGCTGAGGATGTAGCAAAGCTTTTTCAAAATCCGGTCCGGAAGCCGGTCCCGGGTCATGCCCATGGCGCAGCCCAGACCAAAGCCTATGAGGCCGGAAAACAGCCAGGCGCAGAGCATCAGCGCCAGAGAATTGACAAACCGCTCCCCAATGATGTCCAAAACAGGGCGGCGGTATAGGAGAGACTGCCCGAAATCCCCCCGTACCAGAGCCTTCAGCCAGGTGATGTATCGCTCCACCGGCGGGGCGTTCACCCCCCAGTATTCCTCCAGCTGCTGCCGCTGCTCCGCAGAAACGCCCCCGGCGCCCAGTACATATTGTTGCACCGGGTCCACGGGGGACAGGCTCACAAGGGCAAAGGCAATGACGCTGACTGCCAGCAGCAGCAAAAGCGTTTTGCAGCCATACCGCAAAAAAATCCGGCCAAAACGGCCAACCATTCCGGTCATAATCCACTTCCTTTGTAATCAATAGAGACGTTCCCTCTTTCAGGGGGTACGCACGTTATCAATGTCACCAATTAAGGCTGGCAGAATGCTTTGCACCTGCACTGACGCGGCAGCGCCCTGCCTTCCCTGGGGGCAGGCGGGAGCTACGGTCCACCCCCGTAGGGGCGCACACCGTGCGCCCGCCGGGAAATGTGTACGAATTTGCCGGAAATCTGGAGGAACCGAAAGGTTTCACTGCCGGGCGCACAGTGTGCGCCTTAAGGCTGGGGACTCAGGCGGTCCAAGTCCAGTCCTTGAGATTCTTGAGCAGGGGCATGGAGGCGCCGTGGGGATGGAGCTGCTGGGGGCCGATGTCCAGGCCATCGCGGACGTAGTACACATGCTGTACATTGACAATCCAGACCCAGGGGCATTGTCCCTTCATGGAGGTACCGGTGGAGCCGTCCCACTGGGCCAGCTTCCAGTTTTGGTAAGCTGTCTCAGTGTCCAGAGCTTCCATGGCGGCCTCCAGGTAGCTGTCAGTGACCGGGGAGCTGTAGCCCTCGGGGTTGTAGTAGTCGTCCCGCAGCGCATAGCTGCTGTGGTACAGGCAGTAGCTTTCGTAGGGATTGGCGGCGCCCCAGCCCATGAGTACCGCGTTGGAGAACATGCGCTTGGAAATGTCGTCCCAGCTGGTGCCCTCCACATTCATCTGAATGCCCACGCCCCGAAGCTGCTCCGCCGCCGCCATAGCCACAGCCTGACGGACGGAATCGCCGCTGCCGTACAGGCAGGTGAACTCTGCCTTGATTCCATCTTTTTCCACGATGCCGTCCCCGTCGGTGTCGGCCCAGCCCCCGTCTGCCAGGAGCTTTTTGGCGTATTCCACATCGGTTTCCAACGCTACCTCCGGGTTGTTCCAGGGCATACCGTCATTTTCCGAGTAGCAGGGGGAGCCAAAACCGTTGAGGGCGGCCATAGCCACCTGCTGCCGGTCGATGGCGTAGGCTATGGCCTGGCGAAGCTCCAGGTTGCAGGTGACGTTGTTGCCAATGGGATAGCCGGATTCTGTGGCTTTCCCGGTGTCCGGCTCCACAGGCAGGGTGAGGCCCCGGTTGTCCACAGAGGTGACGGCCTTCACGGTGTAACCGGCTACCTGGGCGGTGGCCAGGGTGGCGGCGGTGAGGGCAATGTCTACTTGCCCTGCCCGGACAGCGGCCAGGGCGGCGTCCTCATCCTGGAACACGATGGTCACCTTCCGGATGGCGGGGACCTTGCCGTAGTAATCCTCGTTGGCCTCCAGAATCAGCTGCTCCTGCTTGTTCCATTGGACGAACTTGTAGGGACCGGAGCCCACAGGGTTTACCCCGTAGTCCGGGCCATAGGCGTGCTCCGGCACAATGCCCACGGTGGCAATGGTATTGAGGAAGGAAGAGGTGGGCTTGCTGAGGGTAAACACCACCGTGGTGCTGTCCACAGCCTCCGCCTTGTCCATAAAGGTCAGGTCCAGGGAGGACTGACTCTTTTTAGCCGTATTGAAGGTAAAGGCCACGTCCTGGGCAGTGACCGGCTGTCCGTCGGTGAACTTGGCGTCATCCCGGAGGGTAAAGGTCCAGGTGAGGCCGTTGTCGGACAGGGTATAGTTGGTAGCCAGGTCGTTGACAAATGCCATATCATAGTCATACTCCACCAGGGTACTTTGAACCAGGGGCGTGGTGCCGTGGCCCCAGCCCTGGCAGGGGTCCAGGCTGTCCGGCTCGCTGGAGATGGAGATGACCACCTCGTCCTGCTTTGTTCCGCTGTCCGGCTCTGTGGCCTGGGGGGCGCAGCCGGCGAGCAGGGACGCGCCGGTGAGCAGGGCCAGCGCAAGAGAAAGTACAGCTTTTTTCATATTTGTTTTTTCCTCCTATTTTGCTGCCTTTTGTCGTCTCTGCTAGTATATCTGACGGTGCTGCACCGCGCAAGCCCCCCTGGGGGTTATAAACTTTTCCAGGTTTTGCTCCCGTTTTGCACTCGGATTTGCTGTCCTGTGACGAGGGGATAGGACACAAGACGGGTTCCCTCCAGGCTTTCCCCGTGGAGGTCCACGGCGGTAATCTGATGGTTGTCGTAGGTGGTGTAATAGTAAATGCCACGATCCGTGTTGCAGCAGGAGGAGTAGACGGTGATTTCGTACTGGTCTTCGCCCAGACGCACGCAGCCCCGGGACTGGGCCACGGAGCCAAGAATGTGGAAAAACTGGCTGACGCTTTCGGCCTCTGAAGGTCCGGAGACGGCGTTGAGCCGGGTGAAGGCCGCCCGCACGAACCGGGACACGGAGGAGAGGTCCCCTGGCAGGCCCAGAGCCCCCATGCCCTTACAGTAGGTGGTGAGGTCCAGCTGGGAGGAAAAGTGGTTTTCCGGCTCCCAGGGGGTGAGATTCAAGTAATTGGACAGATTGGTCATCTGATAGTCAAAGGGCGGGTTGTTGGTCAGAACCTCTGCCGGATTGTCATAGACCTGCAGGCCCTCTTTGACGGACTCCACAGTGATGGAGCCGCTCCGGTCTGAGATCATCCAGTGCAAAGGCGCCAGGGGAAGCTCCGGACGAAAGGGAACGCCCCAGAGGTTGAGGCGGTCCAGCAGAACCCGGGCCTCGGCAACGGTGGCGCACCGGCCCAGGACCCAGGGGATGAATTCAAAGGGAGTGACGTTGTCCCGACCTGGCTCCTCCGGCCAGTACACGGCGTTGCCGGGGAAGTTGAGCCCCGCCATGCTGAGCCCGGCCTCATTGGTGGCGTCGTAATACAGCGGGTAGTCTCCCAGTACATAGGCCATGCCGATCATGGCATAGTGCCGGTCCAGAGTCCCCATCTGCCGGAACCGGAGGGGGTAGCGCCTGGGCGTGATGGTGACGGTTTCCTGATAGACATAATCGAGATCCAGGTTCCGGCCAAAATAGTGGTCCTTCGTCTGATAGGTGATGGCAGTACACATAAAAACCTCCTGAATGAATGCTCCCGGCTTCCGGGGAGAAGTGTCACCTCTATCTATTATCCCTCTCTTTTACACATGAATGCCTCAGGGCAATGGCATTTGCTTGGAAACAGCCCATAACGACAGGGCTGTTTCCAGAAAGCGTGTAAGGCAGGCCTAATGTCACAGAAGACCAGCGTCTTCAATCTGGAACAGCTGATGGATTATTTGGGCTCCGAGACCTTCGTCGGCGTGACCAGTGCGGGCTATGAGCCGTATAAAGACCAGAGCGGAGAGCTGCGGGACACCGAGCGATTCCTGCTGCTGGATGACAAGGGCTTTGTGTGGAGCCTGTGGGTCTACGAGACAGAGGAAGGGTTCGGCGCCGAGGCAGCCTATTCCCAGAGTGATTTGGCTCAATATGGCCTGTTCTTCCCGGAAGGTGAGACCTTGGAGGTTCAGATATATCGGGAACCCTGTTGGCTGCTGGAAGCGGCGGAATTGGTATACGGCCTGGTAAACCGCATCCCAGCCGGGAAACTGACGGTTCCCGGACAGTATTGCATCCCGCCGGATGAGCTCCGGAAAATTCAGGAGGAGGCCTGTGCGGGGCTGGATTTGGAGGATGAGCTGCTGCGGCTTTACTTCCGGGGGACGGCCCTGGAGGGAGTGAGCGGACGCAAGTTCTGCCTGGGCTGTGCGTTGCTGTACGTCTCCTTTGACTTGGCTCACCCGGAGCCGGAGGAGATGACCAGGTGCCTGAAGGAAACCTGGTACAAGCTCCGCAGAGAGCAGTACCGGATCAGTGGGATCAACATGTTTTCTCTGGGCCTGGAGCGGGCGAAGGAGCCCAGCTTCCAGACCCTGGCAGAGGAAATTGGGGACCTGCCGGTGCCGGTGAAGCTTCGGATGCAGATTCTGGAGGTTTTTTCCGCCTATGACGTCCACCTGGACCGGGTTGTGGCGTTGCTTCGTCCAGTGGCGGAGGCCTTGCCGGCGTTGCTCCGGCCATGGGTGGAGCGGGCGGCCCCGCTGGTGAAGCAGTGGGAGGAATTTTTTGCTGTACATACCCCCCAGGAGTTTTTGTACCGGCGGGCGCGGGTGCAGGTGGAGGACTGCCAGTTCCTGGATATGGCTTTTCGCTACGTAACTCCCAATCTCTCTCCGGCCATCATTTTAAAAGACGAAAATGGTTGGCATATCCATATGGGCATTGCGGTGAAGCCGGATCTTACCCCGGTTGCCAAGGCCCAGGAATGGGAGGAGTGGGAGCTGACGGCCATGCATCTGCTGTCCAGCCCCGCCCGTATGGAGATGCTCCATGCAATGACGGATCGGTATATGAGCGCCCAGGAGCTGGCCCAAGCCCTGAACCTGAACTCCGGCACGGTGTTTCGGGATCTGAACAGCATGTACGATGCCCGGCTGCTGTACATCGAAAACCGCAACGGCCGGAATTGCTACCGGACGAATTACGGGATGGTCCGGCAGGTGACAGAGCATATTCAGCGGTATCTTTCCGGAAAGGAATAAAAGGTTCCGGATATTATGTACAAAAGAGCCTGAAGCTGTGGCGGCATACCACAGTTTCAGGCTCTTTTTGAGGAATTAACTTGAACATCGGCTGGATGTCCGCTCACTTCACAGCATGGATTGTCAGGCGGCCTTGGCCTGCTGCTTGGCCTCCAGCCGGTCAAAATTGTGGAGCCAGTCGGCTTTCAGGAAGTAAACCAGGAAAATCACGGAGCTGATGAACCAGGTCAGGGGATAGGCGGAGAACACCACCTCAATTTTCGGAATGTAACGGATGACGATGGTGATGTAGGCAATGCGCACCAAACACCAGGAGACCAGCATGGTGAACATAGGCACCATGGCCTTGCCTGCGCCCCGCATGATGCCGGCGATGCAGTGGGAGAAGGCCAGCAGGAAGTAGGCGAAGGCCTCCAGCTTGGCCTGACGGGTGCCGAAGTCCACCACATCGGGGGTGCTGTTAAAGAGCGCAATGAGGTGGGGCCCCAGGAAGAAGATGGCGACGCCCATCAACTCCGCCAGCACCACGGAGCAGAGGATGCCGAACCGGACGCCCTTCTTTACCCGGTCGTACTGCCGCGCTCCCAGGTTTTGTCCCACAAAGGTGGACAGGGCCATGGCAAAGCAGGTAATGGGCAGGAAGGCAAAGCCCTCCACCTTGGAGTAGGAGCCGCAGCCTGCCATAGCGGCGGCTCCAAAGGTGTTGATGTTGGACTGCACCACCAAGTTGGCAAAGGCGATGATGGAGTTCTGCACGCCGGAGGGCAGGCCGAAGCGAATCACATTTTTCAAGGTGGGCAAATGGAACCGGATGAGCCGGGGATGAAGCTGGTAAGGGGTTTCGTACTTGGTCAGCCGGATCAGGCACAGGGCCACGCTGGCGCCCTGAGAGATGGTGGTGGCCAGAGCTGCCGACCAGACGCCCCAGTGGAATCCGCCCACAAACAGCAGGTCCAGGACCACGTTCAGAAGGGAGGAGCAAATCAGGTAGAACAGGGGGTGTTTGCTGTCTCCCACGGCCTGAAGGATGCCCACGAAAATGTTGTACATGACCACAAAAATGGCGCCGCAGAAGTAGATCCGGAAGTAAATGATGGAGTTGGGCAGCACATTTTCCGGCGTTTTCATCCAGCGTAGAATGGTGGGGGTAAAGGCCACGCCCAGTACCGTGAGGACCACGCCTGCCACCAGGCCAAAGGCCACGTCGGTATGTACCGCCAGGGATACGCCCCGCTCGTCCTTGGCCCCAAAGTATTTGGCAATGACCACGCCGGCACCCATGGCGATGCCATTAAAAAAGCCCACCATCATGAAAATCAGACTGCCGGACGAGGTCACAGCGGCCAGAGCCGCCTCGTCCAGAAATCTGCCCACAATCAGGGCGTCGGCCGTGTTGTACATCTGCTGGAAAATGTTGCCCAACAGAATGGGCAGCGCAAAAAACAGTAATTTTTTCCAAATGACGCCCTCGGTCAGGGCGTTCCGATCCGTTTGCACGTCGTTCCCTCCTAAAATTTTAAGTTCCTTTCCTCGCAGGTTTTCTTTTACCTATAACACACCTGTGTGTAAAAGTCAAGACTCTCCTGGTGGGAAAACAGGACAGAAAAAGGAAATGCTGTAGCCCCGCGTTTGTGGTTTTGCCGTCTTGATTGTGGGGAAAAAGCTGGTATAATGAAAACAACGCCTAAATGGGCACGGTGCCAGGCGAACGCCAAATGAACGAAGGAGTCCCATATGGAGCTGAGAATTGAGAGAGAACCCTGTATGCTGTATGAAACGGTGGAGCTGCTCTATGCGTTTGTCAATGACATCCCGGCGGAACGGTTGACGGCAGAAGGGACTTATTGTATCCCGGAGGGGGAGCTTGCTGGGATTATGGGGGCTGTGTGTGCAAATTTGGACCCCCAAGATCCGGATTTGCACCGGTACTTTGCCCGGCGACCCATTTTAGACGAGCCGAACCAGTATACCTGCCTGGCGTTTTGCATGGTGTATGCCCTCGTTGACATGCATGCCCTGGATATTCCCAGCCAGATAGAGGCCATGTGCGCCAGATGGGAGCGTATGCGCCGGGGTCCCTTTGTCATCCGGGCGATCAACCGCTTCACCATCGATGTGTCCAAACACCCGGAGGGAAAGTCTGCTTTTTTGGCGGAGGAGCTGAAAAAGCTCCCTATTGAGGAGGACTTTTGCCTGGCCCTGTTGGAGACCTTTTCCGACTACACGTACCGAATGGAGCAGCTTCGCGGGATGGTGGAGCCAGTGGCCCGGGAGCTGCGGCCTCTGCTGGAGCCTTATGTCTCCAACGCCCAGGGCCTGCAGCAGATGTGGCAGACGTTTTTTCAGGAGAATACGGTGGAGGATTTTTTGGACAAACGGACCGGGATGGTGCCGGAGCATCCCGTTGACCGTGCGGGATTTGTCCTCAGGTACCTGGATGTCCACTGTGCGGTGGGCCATGGGTATTCCGAGCAGGACAGCTTTTGGATGCATTTGGGCGTTGCGCTGTTGCCCACCCTGCAGCCTGGCTTTGAACAGGGCCGCCTCAATGAGCGGGAGTTTGCTGCGTTCCACCTCCTGGGCGATAAAAGCCGGTCGGATATGATCCGGGCTGTGACAAACCGGGCCATGTCCATGCGGGATCTAACGGCCCAGCTGGGGCTGAATCCGGGCACGATCTTTCGCAACTTGAACAGCCTGACCAATGCAGGCCTCCTGGTCAAGGAGCTCCGGGGCGACCGGTATTTCTACCGGGCCAATTTCACATTCATTGAGGCAGTGTTCCAGCATATGCTGGATTTTTACCGACAGGGTGAGGGCGACTGAGGAAGCGGCAATCTGGCACCTGGGCAGACAATCCAAAATACCGGGGGAGCCCTCCACACGAGAGGGCTCCCCCGGTGGGTTCTTACTGAGCGATTTTGGATGCAGCCTGACAGACGGCGTCTTCCACATTGGCAGCTGCCTTGTCAGCCAGCCGCCGGGCGGGATTCTGCCGGGGCATCATAAGGACTGCCACTGCGCCTACCGCAGCGCCCAGCCCCATGGTGATCGCAAACGAATAGCCTTTCATTTCCATACGCCTCCTTCCGCCCTTAGTATGCGCAGAAGTGGGGGAAAAGAAGCGAATTTTGAAAAATTTCCAGAAAATATGACGCAGACTCGCCCCATCGCCTTGAGGGCAGACGAAACCTACGGTCCACCCCTGCAGCGCCCCTATGCGCTTACCTTCTGTGCATGCACATGGTACCACTGGGGCAAGCGCGGACGCCTTACTGGGTGATGGTAAAGGTCATGGACCGAACCAGCTGCCGGTTGAAATAGACTTCCAGCTGGTAATCCCCGGGGGTCTGAGGCGTCCGCTCCAGCTGGCCCAGGTATTTGCTGCCGGTCCACATGGTGTGCCATTGGGCTGAGCCGGTGTAGTAGTCCACCGGGACTCCTTGGGCATCCCGCACAACGATGAGGGCTTCCACCTCCTCATCGCTGGAGGTCACGCCCTGTGTGGCCTCCAGGACAAAGGCGATGGAGCTGCCGGTGGTAAATTGGGTGGTCTGCTCCTCCGGCACCAGGTCCTTGGTGGCCCAATCCGGGTCCTCTGGAGTGGGGAAGGTGGCCATGAACACCTGGTCCGGGGTCAGGCCATACTGGGAGAAAGAGGTGGCTTCCGGCGTGGTGACAGTATAGGCGCCATTCAGCACCGTGGCGCCTCCGGCTGCCTGGATGGAGAAGGTGTAGGTCGTGTTGGGGAGTACCGTGGAGATCACGGCAGCAGGCTCTTCCGTTTGAATGGCCTCTGTGGTCTCCTCGCTGTTGCCGTAGGAGTACAGGAGAACCCATCCGCCCTCCGGCGCATCGCCTGCAAAGGTCCAGGAGAGGAGAATTTGACTGAGACCATCTGCCTGGATGGCGCAGTCTGTAATGGAAACCGGATTTGCCGTAATGGCAATCCAGGCGTTTTGGCTCATACCCGCCGCCGTGACCTCTACGGTGTAGGCGGTGTCCGGATTCACGCCCTCTATGGTGGCGGTGCAGCCGGTGACGGTGGTGGTTTCATCAAAGCTGCCGGAGTCGTAGCATCGGACGGTCCAGCTGGCTACAGGCGTCTCCGGCTGATCCCAGGTTAAGGTGAGGGCGCTGCCGGTGTGGCTGCTGACCCGGAGGTTCTGGGCGACCACGGCCGGACCAACGGTGTAGGTGAGGCTGTTGCCGGTGAGATAGAAATCCTGCTCTGCCGTGAGCTGGAAGGTATAGGTTTTGCCCATGGTGAGACCGGTGACGGTGACATTCTGGCCGGAGAAGGTGCGAGTCTGAGGCTCCTCGCCCTCGGCGCTGTAGTGGAGGGTCCAGCTGTCCGGCTTGGGCCCGTCGGCGGTGAAGCTCAGGATGACCGAGCCGTCCTCCGGACCGGTGACGCCGGTGAAATTTACAATCTTGGTTTCGGCTCCGGTGGCGTAGGTGGCCCGGACCGGACCGGTGAGCTTGTGAAAGCCGTCGATGGATAGGGTCACGGTGTATTGGGTGTTGGGACTCAGCCCCGTAAAGGTGGCGGTCCCGTCGGACAGGGGCGCTTCGTAGGTGTTGCCATAAGTATCCTGGCAGGTGAGGTGCAGGAGGCTGGGATCTGCATCGGTGGCGAGTCGAATCTGGAAGCTATCCAGCGTACCGTTTACCACCTCCAGCTGCTGGATTGGGACGCAGTAGTAGCGAATGTAATAGTAATAGGCGCCTACGGCCAGGGCGGCCAGGACCAGAAGAACGGACAGGAAGATGATGAGACCCTTTACGGACCGGCGAGGAGCAGGCTCCCCGGCTTCCTGCGTCTGCTCAGCTGGCGCTTCCGGTGCTTCCTGGGGAGGTGACACCTGCTCCGTTGGGGCCGGTGTCTGCTCCGGCTGGGCCGGTACGGCCGGTGTAGAGGCAGGAGCTTCCCCGGCAGACGAATCCAGGAGCACCTGGGCCCGGGAGAGAATCTCCGCAAGCTCCGGATCTGTAACCTCAACCTCTGCTTCGGGGTCCTGATCCTTCTCCTGGGGCAGGGTTTCATCCGGCGCCTCTTCTTGGGCAGGCGGCTCCTCCTGCACCGGCGCCTCTGGAGCTTCCTGGACTTCTGGGGAAGGCGGCGCATCTGCCGGCTCCATGGGCTCCGGCTGAGGCTCCGGGACGGGGGAGGGAGCAGGCTGGGGTTCAGGCTCCGAACCCGGCGCTTCGACTGACGGCTCCGGTTCAGGCTCCGGCTGGGCCGCCTCTGCCCGGGCGTCCAGGGCGGCGGCCTCTGCGTCCAGGGTGGGGGCGGTCACAATGGGCGCGGCAATGACGGAATCGTTCACCGGATTGCGCTGCATGTAGCTCACCAGCGCCTGCCCCATGGCCTCCGGGCTCTGCCACCGGTCCTCGGGGCGGAAAGCGGCTGCCTTCAAAATGATGGCCGCCATTTCGTAGTCTGCATAGGCGGGGGGCGGCAGGGCTTCCCCCTTCAGGCGGCGAGCCTCCGCCCCTTCCTGCGACTCCGCAAAGGGACCTTGCCCACCATTGTATACCAGATAAAGGACCATGCCCAGGGCGTAGAGATCAATGGTGGCATTCATCTCTCCAAAATCGTCAAATAGCTCCGGCGCGGCAAAGGGCCCCCGGTATTTGGCGGGGAAGGTGGCGTACGGTAGGTCCTCCAAAGGGAGGAAGCCGAAGTCACCCAGCTGGAACTGACGCTGGGAAGTGACAAAGATGTTGTCCGGTTTCAAATTTTGATAAAGATACCCGGCCTTCCGGCTGAGGGTCAGGGCGGCGCACAAATCGATGCCCAGGTTCACGGCGTTCAGATGGGTCATGGCGTTGCGCCGGGCGTAGGCAGACAGGGTAGTCCGGTATGGACTGAGGACCCACAGGTCCATACCTACCTCCCCATTTGCTTTGGGGGTGGCCTGGTGGCTGTAGAAGGGGGCAAAGCCCCGGGTCTGAGCCAGCCGCTCCAACAGGCGGATTTCCTCCTCCAGACCGTGGGTCACATCTTCGTAATAGCTCTGGGCGGCAGTCTGGTCGGCACAGGCGCCGGTGAGTAGCATGGCGTTCACCTGGGTCTGAGACTCCGGAACAGAGACCTGCTTTAGAATGAATTTTTCTTTCGTGACGGCATGAATCGCAGGGCAGCAAATGATGCCATTGTGGCTGCTGAAGGGGCTCCCTAAGGAGAAATCGTCCAGCAGGGGAGATACGGTTTTTGCATCCGCCAAATTCATCGCCTCCTTTGACTACCTGATATCATAAGCGAAAAAACCGAAAAAAGCAACAGGATTGTAGTTGTTTTATGGACGGGAAAATGGTATGATATGGTCGAGCCGATTCTGAAAACAGTGCACAGCGTAACGGAGGGATCACGTTTGAGTAAAGTTATATGCGAATATTGCGGCACCATTTACGCTGCGGAAAAGGGCGCATGCCCCATCTGCGGCAATCCTTATTCGCCGGAAAATACCAAGCCATGTGAAGAACCGCAGGAGAAGCAGGATGCGCCAAAGCGGCCGGAGGCTTCCAAGGAACCCACCATTCCGGTCCCGGAAATTCCCCTGAAAAAGGCCAAAGCCCAGCCGCCGGAACAGGCGAATCCACCTAAGAAAGCGTCCTCCGAGCCCCGGAGCGGGTCTTCTAAGGGCCACTTTGCCGGGACTGTCTCCCGGAAGGATAAGACCATCTGCATTGTGCTGGGCTTACTGGCTGCCGGTGCGCTGCTGTACGGCGGTTACCGGATTTTGAGCCCCTACCTGGGAAGCTCCAAGGAGCCGGCTGTGTCGGTCCCCCCCTCCAGTAGCGCTGTGTCCTGCACGGGCCTTGCCATGGAGACCTCTCTGACCCTCACGGCCCAGGGGCAGAGCCAGGCCCTCCATGTGACCAAGACTCCGTCGGACGCCACGGAGGCGCTCCGGTTTGTCTCTGACAAGCCTGCCGTTGCTACGGTGTCCCCGGAGGGGATGGTGGAGGCGGTGGGGCCCGGCCAAGCGGTCATCACCGTGACCTGCGGTCAGGCCAGTGCCGTATGTACTGTCACCTGCGCCTTTACCCCTGGGGAGAGCACCGCGCCGGAGCCTTCCACAGATGGGCCGGAGGAATCTACCGGCGAACCAGAGGAATCCACCGGCGAACCGGAGGAATCCACCGGACCAGTGGGCCAGCTGAGCCTCAGCTCTACCGACATCACTCTCTTCCAGAAGGGAGAGACCGCCCGCCTGACTGCCGGGAGCCTGCCGGGAAGCCGGCTCCAGTGGTCCAGCGAAGACGAGACGGTGGCCACAGTGGAAAACGGTGTGGTCACAGCTGTGGGCCCTGGCACCACGGAGATTCAAGCTGTCTATGAGGACCAGACCCTCACCTGCGTGGTACGCTGCAGATTTGAGGACACGGAAGAGGGCGAAGCCGTCATCAGCCATACCGATGTGACATTGGAAGTGGGCGAGAGCTTTACCCTGCTGTTGCGGCAGGCCAATGGCCAGGCCCTGGACGTGGCCTGGTCCTCTGGGGACGTCAGCGTCTGCACCGTAGACGGCAACACCGTCACGGCTGTGGGCTCCGGTGATACGGAGGTCACTGGCATCTACGAGGGCGTGACCTATACCTGTGTGGTGCGGGTGAAATGACAACATGAGTGAAGGCTTTTTCTAAAATTGCCTGGGGGTGTCTCAAAACGAATGAGACACCCCCAGGTTGGTTTTTGTGTGTATTTTACGCCGCCGCTGCGTAAAATTGCACAGAATCAATCTTCTACACCTACACGGTTGTGCCGGCGGAATAAGAGACTGACGCACCAGAGACCGGCCAGGCCCACCAGAGTGTAGATGATGCGGCTGACCAGACCTGTCTGGCCGCCAAACAGCCAGGCCACCAGGTCAAACTGGCAGATCCCCACCAGCCCCCAGTTGACAGCGCCGATGATGGAAAGAATTAATGCAAGGGTATCCATGTGAAAACCTCCCTTTCTTCGTGGATGGCTGTAGTATTTCCCAGAAGACAGAAGGCTATGCATATGGGCGGCTTATGCCTCAAACGCCATGAGGTTGAGGCCGATTTCCGGGTCCATCCTCCGCTCCACCCGGCCCTCCAGAAGGGTGACCACCAGCTCGCAGGTGGCGCTGATGACGGCCCGGTTCAGGTGCCCGCCGAAGACCCGGCCCTCCTGGTCGCCGATGCTCATATGGAAATGACCATAGGGCTGGTCCTCCTGGGTGGTGAGGGTGCCGTGGAGAGAGATGATCTCATATTCTCCCTGGAACTGGTTGGATTTGTACTCCTGGGTGGCCGGGAAGTAAACGCCCACCGTCACATCATCCGCAGCGCCCAGGCCGTTCACTGACGCCAGGGTGATGTGCTCCCGGCGGGCCAGCTCCAGGAGCCGGTCCACCACTTCCTCTCCCCGGTCCAGCCGGACGATCAGGGTGTTTCCAAACTTTTTGTATTCCATATGTTCTGTTCCTCCTTAATTTTTTGGGAAAAAGCTGTCAAAAATAGCTTGCATAGCTTGTTCATAGTCCCCGTCGTCCACGCCCAGGACAATGTTCAGCTCCTTGGTGCCCTGGTCGATGAGGCGGATGTTGACCCCAGCCTGGCTGACGGCGGTAAAGAGCCGGGAGGCCACCTGAGGCCGCCCCGCCATGCCCCGGCCCACCACGGCAATCATGGAAAGACCATGGCAAATTTGCAGGCTGTCCGGGTGGACGGCGGCCTCCACATCAGAAAGGAGCTGCTGCCGGTGGGGCTCCAGGAGCTCCGTTTGGGCGACCAGGCAGACGCTGCCAATGCCTGTGGCCAGGTGTTCAAATGGCACGCCGTTTTTCTCCAGGCAGGACAGAATTTTCCGGCAATAACCCACCTCGCTGTTGGACCGCTCCTTTTCCACCTGAAGGGCGGAGTAGCCCCGCCGGCCTGCCAGGCCGGTGATGGCCCCGGCAGGCTCCGTGGCCTGGGCCACGATCCAGGTGCCGGGAGCCTGGGGGTCCATGGTGTTGCAGATGTGAATGGGAATCCCGGCGGCCTTAGCCGGGTAAATGGCGTCCTCGTGGAGGACGGTGGCCCCCAGGTAGGCCAGCTCCCGGACCTCAGCGTAGGTCATGGTTGCGATGGGGGGAGGCGCGGCGATGACCCGGGGGTCTGCAGCCAGAACGCCGGACACATCGGTCCAGTTTTCGTACACTCTGGATCCAGAGGCCCATGCCAAAACTGCCCCGGAGATGTCAGAGCCGCCTCGGGAGAAGGTGGCCACGGCCCCATCCGGCATGCCGCCGTAAAAGCCGGGCATCACCGCCCCAGGCAGATCCTGGAGCTTGGCAGCCAGGGTTTTTTGGGCGGCCTCTCCGTCAAATTGCCCCTTCTCATCAAAAAAGATACATTGAGCCGGATCCAGAAAGGGGAGGTTCAGAAGGGCCGCCATGATCCTGGCGCTGAAGTATTCTCCCCGGCTGGCGCAGAAGTCCTGCCCGGCTCCCCGCTCCATGGCCCAGAGAGTGGCCCGGAACTCCTCCTCCAGGTCCAGGCTGAGGCCCAGCTGCGCCGCGATTTCCTGGAAGCGGCTGGCCACCGGGGTGAAGGCCTCCGCCACGTTCCCACCCTGCCGGGCCTCCTCGTGGCAGCGGTACAGCTGGTCTGTGATTTTGATATCCTCCGGGAACCGCTTGCCCGGGGCGGAGACCACCACAAACCGGCGCTCCTCCTTCAGAGCGAGAATGTCTCGGACCATCTGAAAGTGTGCGGCGTCACACAGAGAGGTGCCGCCGAATTTTGCTGTTATCATATTTACCTATCCTCTTGCCAGGCCCGGTGGGGGGCGGCAATGCCAAATCTAAAATTCACAATCTGTCGGGAAGAGTAGAAGAAGGTCCGGATTCGCCGAAGCGCTGGGGATCACGGCGTATCCTGCCGCCGGTGCGTCCGGAAGGCCGCACCCTGCGGCGCCTCCCACAGCGTGCCCCGCATATGCGCTGCTCCCTGCCTCTGGCTGCCTCAAAGCTATTTTACCAAATCCTCCATGGTGTACAGCCCCGGGGTCTTATCCTGAAGGAAGGCGGCGGCGTCCAGTGCACCCTGGGCCAGGAGGACACGGTCGTGGGCCTCGTGCTTCAGGGTGAGGGTCTGGGTGCCGGTGGAGATCATCACCTCGTGAATGCCCACGGTGTTGCCCAGACGCACGGAGGAGATGCCGATCTCCCCGGGAACCCGCTTGCAGGCGCCGGACCGGCCGCAGTGGACGGCGGCCTCCGTGCGCTGGGACCGGACGGCCTCGGCCAGCATGAGGGCGGTGCCGCTGGGTGCGTCAACCTTCCGGTTGTGGTGCACCTCCAGAATTTCCACGTCAGCCTGGGGGAAAAAGCGAACGGCGTCCTTTACCAGGCGGCACAGAACGGCAATCCCCAGGCTCATGTTACCGGAGTAAAAGAGGGGAACCTGCTGGGCGGCGGCCAGAATGTGGGCCCGCTCCTCCTCGGTGTGGCCGGTGGTCCCCACCACCAGGGGAAGCTTGTGGGACACGGCATAGTCCACGGCGGCTCTGGTGGCCGTGTGGAAGGAGAAATCCAGGACGGTTCCTTGGACCTCTGGCACTTGGGAAAAGCCGGTGTAAACGTTTTCTCCGCCTCTGGAGTCTACCAGAGCGGCCACCTCTCCATCTGCATAGCGCACCTCCAGGAGACGCCGGAGCTCCAACCCCATGGCTCCTGCGGCGCCATTGATGATGATCTTCATGCCAGGACCCCCAGACGTCTCATTTCTGCCAGGAGCGCAGTCCGGCGGCTCTCCTCCATGGGGGTGAGGGGCAGGCGGACGCCGCCCTTTCCAAAGCCCATGGCGGCCAGAGCGGCATTCACGGGGATTGGGTTGACCTCGGAAAACAGGGCGTTCACCAGAGGCAGAAGCTTGCACTGCAGGGCGGCCGCCCCTGCCACATCCCCGGCGAAGAACCGGTGGCAAAGGGCCTGGGCCTCCCGGGGGACTACGTTGGACAGCACGGAGATGCAGCCGGAGCCGCCCATGGAGAGGACAGGCACAATATGGTCGTCGTTGCCGGAATAAATGGCGAGCCGGTCTCCGGCCAGGGCGGCCACCTCCACAATCTGGCCAATGTTGCCCGAGGCCTCCTTTACGGCGGCAATTCGGGGATGATCGGCCAGAGCGGCACAGGTGGCCGGCAGCAGGTTGCAGCCGGTGCGGGAGGGGACATTGTAGAGGATGAGGGGCTTGTCCGAGGCGTCTGCAATGGCGGTGTAGTGGGCAATGAGGCCGGCCTGGGTGGCCTTGTTGTAATAGGGGGTTACCAAAAGGCAGGCGTCTGCGCCCACGGAGCAGGCGTATTGGGTCATGGCAACGGCCTTGGCGGTGCAGTTGCTGCCGGTACCGGCGATGACCGGCACCCGGCCTGCCGCCCGCTCCACGGTGAAGCGGATGACCTCCTTGTGCTCCGCCTCGGTCATGGTGGCGCTCTCGCCGGTGGTGCCGCAGGCCACGAGACCTGCCACGCCGGCGTCGATTTGCCAGTCAATGAGACGGCCGTAGGCCTCATAATCGATGGTTCCGTCCAGGTCCATGGGGGTGGCCAGGGCGGTGGCGATGCCTCTGAAGATCTCTTGTTTCATGGGGATTCTCCTTTCTCTATGGCGTGCAGAGGCCCCGAAGTGGGGGTGCACATGATGGAAATACTCATTGGCTCAGCTGCAAAAATCGCTCCAGCCGGTCCATGGCCTCCTGCAGATGTTCCATGGAGCAGCAGTAGGACATGCGCACGTACCCCTCTGCGCCGAAGACGGTTCCGGGGACGGCGGCGACACCGGCATCCTGAATGAGGCGGAGGCAAAAGTCCTCCGAGGACCGGCTGCCAATGGAGGGAAAGACGTAGAAGGCCCCTTCCGGCCGGGCGCAGGGCAGGCCCATGGCCTCCAGGCGGCGGCAGATGTAACCCCGGCGGGTCTCATAGGCCCGGGCCATTTCCTCCGGGTCCCAGTCCAGGGCCGCCAGGCACGCCGCCTGAATCATGGCCGGGGCGCAGGTGACGGCGTGGCTGTGGAGCACCGCCAGCCGGTCCAGAACAGCCTGGGGGGCCATGAGGTAGCCTACCCGCCAGCCGGTCATGGCGTAGGGCTTGGAGAAGCTCTGGACCGCCAGAATCCGGTCCCTCCCATGGGCCAGCTGGGGGAAGGTGGGGCAGGGGCTGAGGCCCCAGTACACGTCGTCACAGAGTACAAACAGCTCCCGCTCCCGGGTGATCCGGTCGATGGCCGCCAGATGCTCCGGGGTGTAGACGACGCCAGTGGGGTTGTTGGGGGAGTTGAGAATCAGGACCTTAGTTTTGGGTGTGAGGGCCGCTTCCAGGGAAGAGGCCGTAAGCTGGAAGCCGTCTTTGGAGGTGTCCACCGGCACCGGAACGGCCCCGGCCAGGCGGGTCACGGTGTCGTACAGGCTGAAGGCCGGGGTGGGAATGACCACCTCATCGCCTGGGTTCAGGACCCCGGTGAGGGCGGTGTAAATGGCCTCCGTGGCCCCCAGAGTGATGAGGATCTCCTCCGGAGCGTAATCCAGGCCCCGGCTCCGGCGTTCAAATTGGGAAATGGCCTGGCGCAGGGCCAGGTCTCCCCGGTTTTCCGTGTAGTGGGTGCGCCCCTGGTCCAGGGCGTCCTTGCAGGCCTGCCGGATGGGAACGGGAGTGTCGAATTCCGGCTCCCCCAGGGTGAGGAGGATGCAGTCTCCCCGTTCCTTTGCCAGGGTGGTGAAGCGGCGAATGCCCCCTAGGGCCAGGCCGCGCAGATTGTGGTTGAGCTCGGTCATACCAATTCCTCCCCAATTCGGGTAAAGAGGTCCGCCCCCCGGGCCAGCACCCCTTCGTCAAACTGAAAGTCCGGACTGTGGAGGGCGGGAGCCGGGCCACAGCCCAGGAAGAAGAAAAGCCCCGGCAAATACCGCTGGTACCAGGAGAAATCCTCGGTGATGAGGACGGGCTTGTCCAGCCGGGCCAGGGGCCAGATGCCCTCCACCCGCTCCAAGAGCTCCGGCGGATTCCACACAGCCGGGTAGCCGTCGGAAAAGGACAGGTCCAGGCGGCAGCCGCTGCCGGCGGCGACGTCCCGGGCCAGGGCCTCCAGCTCCCCCCGGAGCCGGTCAAACACCGGGTCCCGGAAGGCCCGCAGGGTCCCCTCCAGCCGGGCGGAGCCCGCCAGGGCGTTGCGCACCGTCCCCGCCTGAAGACGGCCGAATTTCAAAAGCCGGGGCTCCTCCGGCGGGAGCTGCCGCTCGAGAGAAAGGGCCTCCAGGTACCACCGGGCGGCGGCCTCCAGGGCGTCCCGGCCCAGGCCGGCCCGGGCTACGTGAGCGCTCCGGCCTGTAACTGTGAGGGTGACCTCGGAGGAGCGGCACATCATCCCGCCGGGGATGGAGGCGAGCACGCCTGCCGGAAGGTCCGGCCATAGGTGTAGGCCAAAGATGGCCTTTGTGCGATATTGATCAAAAACGCCGCTGTGGCAAATGGCCTGGGCGCCGCCAGTGGTCTCCTCCGCAGGCTGGAAAACCAGAAGCATGTTGTGGGGGAGGGCTTCCCGCCGGGCCAGCCGCCGGGCCAGCTCCAGGGCGATAGCCATGTGGCCGTCGTGGCCGCAGGCGTGCATTTTGCCAGGATGGCAGGAGGCGAAGGGCAGGCCTGTGGCTTCGGAAACCGGCAGGGCGTCCATATCTGCCCGGAAGGCCAGGCTGTGGTCCCGGCCAAAGTCAAAAAAGGCGCACAGGGCGCTTTCCGCCGGGGAGAACACCTTACAGGGCAGGGGCTCCAGGGCAGACCGCAGGTAGTCCAGGGTTTCCGGCAGATTCCGGTCCAGCTCGGGAATCCGGTGGAGGGCCCGGCGGTCTGAAATGAGATCCATATCCATTCCTCCGTTGTGTTTTTGGAAAAAACGTGGTATCCTAGGGACGAATCTTGTCCCTGAAAGGAGTATGCCGCGATGAATGCAGAGCAAATCATAGAACTAATCCGCAGCGCCGAGAAGAAAACCCCGGTGAAGGTTTACCTCTGGGAGAAGGAGCCCACCAGCTTCCCCGGAGCCAAGGAATTTCCCGCCGGACCCCATGCCAAGATTGTCTTCGGAGACTGGAAGGTGGTTGCCCCAGCCCTGGAGGCCCAAAAGGAGGCCATTTTGGACATGGTGGTGGAGAACCAGGCCCGGAATTCCGCTGTGCCCCTCCTGGACACGAAAAATATCAACGCCCGCATTGAGCCCGGGGCCATTATCCGGGATCAGGTGGAGCTGGGTGACGGGGCTGTCATTATGATGGGGGCCATTTTAAACATCGGGGCCGTTGTGGGACAGGGCACCATGATCGACATGGGCGCGGTCCTGGGTGGCCGGGCCACCGTGGGCAAAAACTGCCACGTGGGGGCCGGCGCGGTTCTGGCCGGTGTCATTGAGCCCGCCAGCGCAACGCCGGTAGTCATCGAAGATGATGTGCTCATTGGGGCCAACACTGTCATCCTGGAGGGGGTCCGGGTGGGCCGCGGGGCTGTGGTGGCCGCCGGAGCGGTGGTCATTGCCGACGTCCCCCCGGAGACGGTGGTGGCCGGGGTCCCCGCCCGGGTCATCAAGGCCAAGGATGAGAAGGCTGCCGGGAAGACCGCTTTGGTAGAGGCGCTGCGGGAGCTATAACTTATTATACACAAATTTGATCCCTTGTACAGCCAATTTCCTGCGGCCTCGGGCTGCAAATCCTGCCAAGGGCGCTGGAGACTCGGGCGAATCCGTACCAGCCTGAAAGCCGGTCCGGATTTGCCGAAACGTGGCAGGTCCCAGAACATGCTACCGCCGGGGCGCACAGTGTGTCAAGAGCAACATGGTTTACACATTGTGAATGGATATCATTTGTAGATATCGGCCATCAATAAATTATATTTTACTCGCTCCAGACAGTGATCCCGGAGATCAGCTCAAGTGTGGAACAGGTCGGGGAAGTGGAGCTGCCGGCGGGAGAAGGGATTCTCTTTTCCTGCCAAAACAAAGAGGGCGTCGCTGTCGTCGGAAATGGGCTCTGCGCAACAGGCGGAGGAACCGGCAGGGGCGAAGCCCAGGGTGGCCCGCTCCGTGCCCGGGGCGGCGGTCTGAGAGAGAATCTCCTCCAGGTCGCTTCCGCCGAATATGTCCATGCACTGCAGGACAGGCCCCTCCTGACGGGCCACGGCCACGGCGTTCTGCTGCGGGATGTAATAGACGCAGTCTTTCAGAAAAGAGCCGCAGTAGAACATGAGCAGCCCGAAGTTTTCCACCACCTGCAAGGCAGAAAAGGGGTTCCCCCGTTTGTAGCAGGCTCGCAGCAGGGCCAGGTCTTGTGGGCTGTCCACAGACAGCTTCCGTGCGCCGCCCCGGGCAGTGGGGACGGGCAGGGTGTATTGGTACTGGATTTCCCGCCGGAAGCCGAACTTGGGATAAAAGTCCAGAACAGTCTCATTGGCAAAAAGAAACATGCCGTCACACCGGTCTGCCCAGTCCCGGAGCACCTCCTCCATGAGACGCTTTGCCAGGCCCTGCCTCCGGCAGTTGGGCCGGGTCATGACGGTGCCCAGCTGGATGTACCGGCGGCGCTTGCCGTCCAGGAGCACCTCCAGCCGGTTGACGGAGACATTGGCCAGGGCGGTTTCCTGGGACAGGAGCGTATAGGGCAGGTTGGACTCGGTCCAGTAGCCGCTTTGGTACCAGCCCTCGAAGGAGAGGCCGAAAACCTGCCGGGCCAAAGCGTCAAAGCTCTGCCGGGCGGCAGGGTCCGGCATGACGTTTTTTCGAATTTCAAATTCCATGGTGTTCCCTGCTTTCAGAAATGTGAGCGGAATCTCTTTCCACCGGAGACGTGGGGATTGCCTGGGAGGTAAAAGCGCCAGGGGTAGTCCCGGGCCTCCCCGGCGTAATCGATGCCGATGCGGCGGGACTGGGCCACAGAGGCCGGTCGGAAGCCGTCGTCCAGCAGGTACAGCGTGTCCCCGCACAGGTCCAATCCATAGCAACCCCGGGTAATGGAAAGGGCCTGGCACAGCTTCCCCGGCCCCGCAGCCTCCCGGAGGAGGCCGCCCCATGAGGGAGCCGGCTCCACGGCCCGAAGGAGCACCGCCTGGGGCTTTCCGGTGGTGGAGGCAACTACGTTCATACAGCAGTGCATGCCATAGATGAGGTATACATAGGCAAAGCCCCCGGGGCCGAACATCACCTCGGTCCGGGCCGTGCGCCGCCCAGCGTAGGAGTGGGCCGCCCGGTCCTCCGGCCCCTGGTAGGCCTCCGCTTCCACAATCCGACCCGCCAGGGTCTGCCCCTCCAGACGGTGGACCAGCACCTTCCCCAGAAGCTCCTGCGCCACAGTCAGGGCGTCCCGGGTGTAAAATTCCCGTGTAAGTCGTTCCATAGCAGCCTCCTTTTGGCATCATCATACCCCATCGGAGGGAAATTTTCCACTGTTTTGCCAAAGAAAAACCGAAGCGATTTCCCACGTGCCGCACCGCGTGAGTTGTCGCTTCGGTTTTTCATGGCTCGCACAGCGCCTGGGCCGGGACGCCGCACACGCACCGGCCTGCCGGGAAATCCGGGACAGGGGGAAAGCCCCGGATTTCTCACAAAAAAAGCTGCGGCGAAACTTCGCCGCAGCCGTTTTCCTGCGCATTACTAAGGCATACCTGCCCGGAACCCGGGGCGGGTGTGCCAACAATTCATTCCTGTAGGTCTTCTGACTTGTGTCTCAGGCGACAGGACCCTCTGCCTTCTCAGGTTGCCCCAATGACTGGCTTGCGCCAACGAGGGAGATGTCTCGACACTTACAGCGCCGGTCGCGCGGGGATTTGCACCCCATTGTCTTGTTACAGCCCCCCAGCCGCAAAGCGCACCAGGTGGCCACAGGAACTATTGGATTGTCCAGTCTATCTTATCCGAATTGAAGGCAAATGTCAAGATGTGAAGAGGAAATTTCACGGAAATCAATTTTGTGAAAGAAATTTCAGCAAAGGCCCACGGTGATGGTTATATGTCGTTTTCGTCTAATTTTTGGCTGGACTTTGTAACGGTCTGGGGTGTGATACGACTAAATTTAGAACCCACTCAAAAGGCAGACTGTATATCGCGGATATTTATACCCAAAATTGATTCCCCTGAGGAAATTTCCAGGGCAGCAGCATTTACTTTAGTTTCTGCCCCCGGGGCGGTAGGGTGCGGCATCCATGACGCACCAGCGGCAGAATGCTCTGTGACCTGTCACTCTTAGGGCCAGGTAGGGCGCTGCCGCGCCAGTGGAAAGTGGCAGCGCTGAAGCAGCTTCGTTAAAAAGGAGCCGGAGCTGTTTTTACGGGAAGCTCCGGCTTCCTCTGTGAATTTTTTAAAATTTCAGATCCTCACTGACCCGTTTCATGGAGTCGGAGGGGCGGCATCCGATGACCCGCTTGAATATCCGGGAAAAGTAATTGTAATCGTTAAATCCAACGCTCAAAGCAGCCTGGGTGACGGAGGAACCGGTTTCCATGAGGTAGATGGCCTGATAACAGCGCAATCTGTTTACATAACTCATAATAGAGCTGCCGGTGTGCTGCCGAAACAGGCGGCAGAGGTAGCTTTTGGTCAGGCCGATCTCTGCGGCGATGTGGTCCAGGGAGATGGCATCGGCGTAGTGATTGGCGACATAGGTCAGGACCTTTCTGGTATATCGCAGGGAGCTGTCATACTGGAGGATGCCGCTGGGGGAGCCGATCAGGTGGCAGTAACTCCCAAAAAAGAGGCTGAGCAGAGATAGGAAAAGCCCCTTGATTTGGATTTCCCAGCCGAATTGCCGGGCTTTATAGGCGGAGATGATCTGAAGGAGGATGCTGCTCATATGCGTATCCTGGCGGACAAAGCATTCAAACGCCGGTGAGTGGACCATCAGAATATCTCGGTAGCGGGATAGGCGCAGGTCGTCTTCTTCTACCAGCAACCAAGCGGGGTCTACCTGCAGCACATAGTAGTGTGTGCCATCGGCAAAACCAACGGCATGGTGGGGAATGCACCAATTGGCGAAAAAGACGTCGCCGGGGTGCAGGGTCTCGGTTTGACCATTGCAGGAGAGGGTGATGGCCCCCTGAAGGATCAACTGAAATTCCAGGCTCTCATGCCAGTGCAGGGACCAGTCGCTGGTTGTGATGTCGATTTTTTGATTGGTCCGCTCGGTGATCCGCACGGGGAAATCCCACTCCGGCATGGGGACCTGCCAATAATAGATTTGATTCTTTGGCATAGACGGTGGCCTCCCATCCAATTCTGTATGTATTTTCGCACGGCGCGAGGCGTCCGTCAAGAGCCGCCGGAGGAAAAGTACAATTTTATGCTAGTTCACGTGGACTGCCGTGCTATTTTAATCGGGGGGAATATGGTATCTTTTACGTGAATGCTTGTGAAAAAACGGAGCAAACTTGTTCATTTTGCTGAGATTTGCGGGCAGCGAGAGGAAGGAGGCGAAACAGATGGTCCTGCTCTGCGGCGGATTCCGTGGTCACAAACGTAAAAACACGTTATGAAGGAGAAAATGCATGAAGATGAAACAGAATTGGAAAAAATCCCTGGCGCTTCTTCTGGCTATGGCAATGTGCCTGAGCCTGGTTCCTGCGGTGCATGTCCATGCCGCCGGAGAGACCGGCAGTGAGGAAGCGGTGGGGGAGGCCAGTTCCAGCTTTGAGCCCTGGGGCCATGGCTATCGCTTTGTAGACATTCTGAACTTTGACCCTGCGTCTGACCCCTACTCTCAGGAGTTGGTGGCCAGTGTCCCCCTGCAGGAGCGCAACGCTACCTTCGCCGCCACCCAGGCCAATCCGGACCTGAGCGACGATTCGAAGCTGTACGTGATCTCCTCTGGCAACTATCGTTCTACGGACGTCAACGAAGCCCCCTGGAATGCGGGCATGTCCTATGACGAGTTTTCTTACAATCTCTTTAAGTTCTGGCAGTATGCTGACATGGTGGGTGCCGGCGGACGGCCCACCCAGAACATCGCCATCGGCTCTTCCGAAAAGGAGTATGGCATCATCGCCATCCCCATGGCTGCTGCCACCAACGCCGCTCACAAAAACGGCGTCATCACCCTGGCCGAGTACTTTATCCCCAGAAGGCCCCAGTACACCGAGGAGTGGCTGTACAAGGATGAGAACGGTGAGTTCCCCTACGCCAAGAAGCTGGTGGAGCTGGCCAAGTACTATGGCTTTGACGGTTATTTTATTAACCAAGAGGAGGAAATTGACAGTTCTTACGTCCCTCTGTTCCGGGAAATGCTGAAGTATATGCGTGATGAAGGCGTTTACATTCAGTGGTACGATTCTATTGTAGACAACGGCAGTATCTCTTATCAGAATGCGTTTAACAATCGCAATTCTGGCTGGATTTGGAATGAGACCAATGGCCGGGTAACGGACTCCATTTTCCTGAACTACTGGTATGGGGACACCGCTCTGAAGGATTCCAAGGCGTATGCCGAAGAGCTGGGTCTGGATCCCTATGAAGTGGTATTCATGGGTGTTGAAGGCGGTGGATGGAGGTTTGACACCGATATTGAGACTTGGTATGATGCCGTGGATGAAAATGGAAAGCCCTACACCAGCTTTGCCATCTGGGGCTCCGACTGGTACCACGAGCAGTTCCACAAGCCCA
>OGXX01000169.1_pt1 | contig 68630 bp, 61 predicted proteins | sample 1576301 | NCBI WGS metagenome assembly OGXX01 (sample SAMEA3541469, study PRJEB24748) | human gut metagenome | biome: human gut; feature: human-associated habitat; material: faeces | place: China | collected 2012
TGGCGCAGATCATTCGCGCCGAGGGGCACGAGCGCGTGATGGCCTTCTGCAACACGAAGGGCATGGCGGAGATATTTAAAGATTAGAAAGGAGTAATGTCTTTCAGGAGTACACCTTTCAGATCTTTTGGCGAGAGATTGAGCTCATTCTCGGCTAACGGCCATTCTATTCCGAGTTCCGGATCGTTGAACATCAGTGTCATTTCCGATTGCGGGGCATACACGTTGTCAACCTTATATTGGAACTGTGCCATGTCGCTGAGCACTATGAATCCGTGGGCGAAGCCGCGTGGAATGAAAAGCTGGCGTGCATTCTCCTGACTTAATTCCACCGCCACATGCTTTCCGAAAGTGGGCGAATCACCGCGAAGGTCAACAGCCACATCAATAACTGTTCCGTGTGATACTCTTACAAGCTTTGCCTGTGAAAACTCTCCGCGCTGGAAATGCAATCCGCGCAGAACGCCCCGGGTTGAAACTGATTCATTGTCCTGAACGAATGTTACGTCACCTACATGACGGCGGAACTCGTCAAGCTTGAACGACTCCATGAAGTAACCGCGTGCGTCACCGAACCGTTTAGGCTCTATAAGCCATACTCCGTCTATTTCCAAGGGTTTAAAGTCCATATAGATGTCTTGATAAATTGAGTGGAATGATTATTGCGTATATTGAATCTGTTGCTGCAAAATTAAGAATTATTCCGCATACTCCCATCATGCTTGCACCCATTTCATTCAACAGGCCCTTTTATTCCGGTTACTCAGCTGCCGACGGGTTGCAGGAATGGAAAAAATGCAGTAAATTTGCACTTGTATATAATTTTGCGAAATGGACAAATCCAACATATCAACACGTCCGGGACGTCGCCCGTGGGTGGCTATTTTATGGGCCGTTTTCATCCTCGGTGTATTGGGAATCACATTCTTTTTCGTGCTGATTTACAATGGGGTGATAGGGTATATGCCTGACGTGGAGGAACTGAAGAATCCTCGTGACCGGTTTGCATCGGTAGTATACTCGGCCGACGGCGAGGAAATAGGCCGTTATTTCAAAAACACCGGCAACCGTGTATATGCCGATTTTGACGAGATTTCCCAACATGTGGTGGACGCGCTGATCGCCACCGAGGACTCGCGGTTTGAAGAACATTCAGGCATTGATGCACGTGCTTTGTCGCGTGTGCTTGTCAAGACACTTATATTGCGGCAACGCAATGCCGGCGGTGGATCCACCCTGACCCAGCAGCTCGCCAAACAGCTTTATTCACCGCCGTCGGAGAATATATTGTCACGCGCTTTGCAGAAACCGATAGAGTGGATGATCGCGGTTAAGCTTGAACGCTATTATTCCAAGGAGGAGATAATCAAGATGTATCTAAACCAGTTTGATTTTCTCTATAATGCAGTGGGTATCAAGTCGGCGGCATGGGTATATTTCGGAAAAGATCCCAAGAATCTGTCGATCGAGGAAGCAGCCACACTGGTGGGAATGGTCAAGAATCCCTCGTATTATAATCCGGTGCGTAAGCCTGAGCGTGTGATCGAGCGCCGTAATGTTGTGTTCCAGCAGATGGAAAAGGCCGGAATGCTTACGACGGCCGAGGTGGACTCCCTGTCAGCTCTTCCGTTGAAACTTAATTTTCATTCGGTCAACCATAAGGAGGGCCTCGCGCCTTATTTCCGAGAGGAACTGCGCCGCATGCTCAGGGCCCATAAGCCCGAACGCGGCGACTATGCGTCGTGGGAATATCAGAAGTATGTTGACGATTCCATTGCATGGGAAACCAACCCGCTCTATGGATGGATAGATAAGAATCCTAAACCTGACGGCACCAAGTATGACATATATAATGACGGACTGAAGATATATACCACGCTGGATTCGAGAATGCAGCGTTATGCCGAGGAAGCCGTCAACGAGCATCTTGGTGGATATCTCCAGCCGGCGTTCAACCGTCAGATACGAGGGGTCAAGGGTGCGCCTTATACCTCCAACCGTGCCGAACTTTCGGAGATAAGATTGAATCATCTGATCAAGAATGCACTCAAGCAGACTGACCGTTACCGCCTGATGAAGAAGGCCGGCGCTACCAAGGAAGAAATTGACCGCGCGTTCAATACTCCCCGCGAGATGAAAGTGTTTACTTATCGCGGCATTACCGATACGGTTATGACACCTCGTGATTCGGTGTTATATCATAAGTCATTCCTCCGGACCGGATTTATGGCCATGGATCCTGTCAACGGCCATGTAAAAGCATATGTGGGCGGTCCGAATTTCGGTTACTTCCAATATGATATGGTGTCGACCGGCCGTAGGCAGATCGGTTCTACTGTCAAGCCGTTTCTCTACACCTATGCCATGGAGGAAGGCTTTACGCCATGTGATATGCTTTCAAACACCCAACCCGTCCTGACGGATGAGAGCGGTGTGACCTGGATGCCACGAAATTCCGGCAAAGGCAGGATAGGGCAGATGGTGGATCTGAAATGGGCGCTAACCAACTCCAACAACTGGATTTCGGCCCGTCTCATATCACAGCTCTCACCTCCGGCCCTGGTGCGCACAATGCATAATTTCGGTATAAATTCACATCTTGATCCGGTACTGTCGTTGTGTCTCGGGCCGTGTGATGTTTCCATAAAGGAGATGGTGACGGCATATACGGCATTTGCCAACAACGGCATGCGTGTTGATCCTATCTTTGTCACGGCAATAGCTGATGGCAACGGTAATATAATAAGTGAATTCACGCCTCGTCACACGGAGGTTATTTCTGAAACAGCCTATTACCGCATACTGTCGATGCTTCTGAATGTGGTGAACGAGGGTACCGGACACCGTTTGCGCGGCGGTCCTTATAACCTTTCGGCCCAGATAGGCGGAAAGACAGGTACCACCAACTATAATGCGGACGGATGGTTCATGGGCTTTACTCCACAGCTTGTGGCTGGTGCATGGGTAGGCGGTGACGAGCGCTATATCCATTTCAACAACATGGCTTATGGTCAGGGTGCGGCTATGGCTTTGCCGCTTTACGGCAAGTTTATGAAAAAAGTTTTCGCAGATCCGTCACTTCACTACAGCCAAAGTGCCAAATTTACATTCCCCGAAGAAATAAATCTCTGCGAAAAAGAATATTATGGTGTAGGAGGCGGCGATGATATTGTGCCGGATGACGACCATAACGCGGAGGAAGAGAGTGTGGAGGGCATTTTTGATTAACAGTAATTTATCTCAGAGGAGTTATTATGAAATTATTCAGCATATACCGTTTGGGGGCACTTCTGACCTTGATGTCGGTTATGTCCGCATCGGCTGCATCGTCATTTCTTAATTCATTGCCCGTAAAGACTCTCAGCGGACATGAATATTACTATTATGAAGTGCTTCCTAAAGAGACACTGTTTTCGCTGAGTCATAAACTTGGCATATCCCAGGAAATGATTGTGGCTTTCAATCCTGCTGTGGCCGACGGGCTTAAAGCCCACACAATACTTTATTTTCCTGTGCATGCGTTTCAAGCACCGGCCACCGCCAATACCGCCGCCAGAACCCATCTGGTAAAGAAACAGGAAACTATTTATGGCCTTGCACATCAGTATGGTATAAGCGAGGCCGATCTTATCGCTGCCAATACTGAACTTAAAAACGGACTTAAAACCGGTTCTACGATAGTTATTCCGGCCACCGGATCCGCAGCAGTTCCGGATCAGCAACCCTCAGGCCGCAGTCAGGGCACGCAGAGTCCGGAAGAGCGTGTCCGTAGGGCTATGGAAGGCGCTTCGGCTGAGAGAGAGGATGATCTTGCCCCTTCCGATCAGGTAGTGCTTGAAGTAGAAGTGGAGCGTGCGCCGTCCATAGACATAGCGATAATGCTCCCCTTTATGCTGTCATCTGAAAAACCGGGTAAACAAGCGAAGCTTTATACAGAGTTCTATAAAGGGTTTCTGCTTGCTGTGGACACTTTGCGTAAAACTGATAAGCTGCCTGTGACTCTCAGGGTTTATGACACCGCCGGCTCGGCTGATTCAGTGAACGCTATTCTGCGGAAACCGGAGTTAGCCGGCACATCCATAATTATTGCGCCTGAATCGCCGAGAGGGCTTGAGCTTATCGGAGATTTTGCAAAACGTCACAATATACTTGTGCTTAACAATTTTGTGCCTCGTGACGACAGTTACCTCACCAATCCGTTGATGTTACAGGCTGTTACTCCTACAGAGCTGATGAATGATATAACGGTATCGGGTTTCCTGAAAGAGTTTGAGGAATATACTCCTGTGTTTATCAGCCATTCAGGTGCGAAAGCCGATAAGTCGCAGTTTGTGAACATGCTTAAGGCTGCATTGGATTCGGCCGGGCGCCGTTACGAGACAGTATCGTTTGCCAACAAGCTCACGGCCTCGGATATGTCTAAGTTGGCCCCATCCGTCAATTATGTGTTCGTTCCGTTGCACGGTTCACAGAAGGAGCTCAATCTTATTCTGCCGGCACTTGTAGAGCGGAAGGATGCTACACGCTATCCTGTGGAGATGGCTTTGTTCGGTTATCCTGAATGGACTACATTCCGCGGATCCACCCTTCAGGGAATGCATCAGGCTGGCACTACCATATTCTCCCGGTTCTATAACGACAAGGAGGATCCCGCATCACAGAGTGTTGAGGCGGCTTTCAAACATTGGTTCGGAAATCAGATGCTTGCCGCTGCCCCGCGTCAGGGCCTTCTGGGATATGATACTGGAATATATCTGTTGAGGTCGCTTGCCATGCCACTGGCATTCCCGGCCGAGACTCCGCGTTACAATGGCTTGCAGAACGGGTTTAATTTTGTGTCGCTTGGTGAGGGCAAGGGATTCTGCAACGATGTGGTGTATTTCGTTACATTCAAACCCGGTGGCATAGTTGATCGCCGTATTGTTAAATGAGGATGAGGGCTTTAACTAAATTCTCACTTGCCATGGGCATTACGGCGGTGACATTTTTCTCGGCTGCCGCCCAGCGCACATACTCGCCTAATTTCAGCATTGGGCTTAAAGGTGGAGCCACGTTTTCGCGTATGTCATTCAATCCCTCTGTGGAACAGAATTTCAAGCCGGGCTTCACATTCGGGGCCGTGGTGCGTTACACAGAGGAAAAGCATGTGGGTATTCTTGCAGAGCTGAATGTGACACAGCGCGGTTGGAAAGAGAAGTACGACAAAGGGGAGGACTTTTCTTATTCGCGTTCGCTGACATATCTTCAGCTTCCTGTAATGACACATATATTTTTCGGACCCAAGAGATTCAAGATGTTCATAAATCTTGGCCCCGAGATCGGATATATGATAGGCAGTTCCATTTCATCCGATTTTGATTACCGTAATATTTCATCGGTTAACGGTTATCCTGCCAAGCGTGAGACAGAACAGCTCTCAATGGATATAACAGGGAAGTTCGATTACGGAATTGCAGGCGGCATAGGTGGCGAATGGCGTGTAACCCCACGCAATTCCCTGCTGATTGAAGGCCGGTTCTATTATGGGATAGGCAATATATTCCCGTCGTCGCGCACCGACACTTTTTCCGCTTCGCGCGGTATGTCGATTGAGGCGACTGTGGCCTGGATGTTCCGCATAAAATAAAATTGTGGATTTTAACTAAAAAATTTGGATAGTATTCCGGAGTTGCTTATCTTTGTGGCAAGTAAGAATGAGACACCTTGTTTTACCTTAGGCTGAGACAATCTTTTAACACAACTATATTAGCAGTTTCAAGGACTAAGGTAACACTTTTGAAAGTGTCGTCGTGATGACGCCGGTGAGAAAGTGTGTAAAACAATGGTATGATGTAAGTAAATAATTTTACCCTTGTGGCATAAGCCCTTAGTCCTGATGTTCCTTGTTGAAAGGGGCATCAGTTTTTTTGTAACTTTGGGGTGTCACATTCCATATGTGCAGTGCGTCTTATAATCGGGATGTACAAGTAACAACGTCCCCTATCTATCATGAAACTGAAACTATTGATATTTGCATCGGCATTCAGTACATTGCCATGCATTGCCGCTAATGAAACGGCTGATTCAATTGCGGCGCAAGCGCGGTTGGACAGTATTGTTATGAATCTTGATGAGGTTGTGGTCGAGGGCCGCACTCAGCGTATAATTCCACATGGGGTTGAGTATATTCCCGACAAAAGGGTGAAGAGGGCGGCAATTGATGCTACCGGATTGCTTCAGCAGATGAATATTCCCCAACTTGATATAAAACCCGGATCTACATCGGTCAAAACAATTTCAGGCAAGAGTGTGTCAATGTTTATAGACTATACACCGGCCACTGAACAGGATCTGACAGGATTACGCCCCGAGGATGTGCTCCGGGTGGAAGTGCTCCAATATCCCGACGATCCGCGTTTCAACAGCCAGCCCTATGTGGTAAATTACATAATGCGTCATTACCAATGGGGAGGATATACGAAACTTACAGCTACCGGGGAGACATTGGGCACTGACTGTGTTGACGGCGATGTGTATTCCAAATTCGTGTATAAAAAGTGGACTTTTGACGCCAATGCCAGTGGAAGCATGTCACATAACGACAAATACCGGAGTTTTGTGGAAGAGACCTACCGTGACTTCTATATAGGCGATCGGCATATTGATGAACTTACCCGTACAGCCACCTCCGGTTCTGATTATCTTAAGAAAGGAAATTCGCAATGGGCCTCCTTGCGTGCGGCCTATAGAACTGATAATGTCGATATCAGCCATAACATTGCATTCTATCGCACTGCAACACCGTTTATGCGGGATGTTTCGGAAGTGACGTTCTCGGGAAATGAGTTTTCTTCGTCGCAGGCTCTCTCGTCGGAGTCAACCCAGACTATCGCTCCTTTCATCAGCGGCTACTATTTTTTCAATCTCCCGAAGGGAAATTCTGTTCTGGCGTCCTGGCGGTTCAGTCATAACGGTACACGCCGCAACTCATTGTATTCGCTTGGTGAGTTAGAACCTATCAGGAATGACAACAAGGAGAAATCATATTCTCCGGAAGTGACGCTCCAATATTCGAAAAAATTCGCTCACCGCAATACATTCCGTACCTCGCTTATGAGTTATAACACATTCTATAATACCGAATATGCCGGTTCATATGATGGTCGTCAGAAACTGCTTTCGTCGGAAAATATGCTTTTTCTTGAATATATGCAGAACTGGAAATTCGGATTGAATCTGTATTCGCGTGTGGGAGCATCGTATGTGGTAGGCCGGGTAAATGGAGTGAATACGTTGGAACAATGGAATCCACGGCTCGGTTTACAGCTTGAATACAAAATCAGCGACAGGCATTCGGCAAGCATAGAAGGCTGGTGGGGCAACTCACACCCGGCTCCGTCATCGGCCAACTCTGCCATAGTGCAAAGCAATGAACTGCTGTGGCTTATGGGAAATCCCGATTTGAAGAACACTATATTTGCAACCGTATCGGCCTCATATACATATATCCCTAATAATAAACTGAGCTTTTCGGCAACTGCCGAGTATGAGGGAAACCCTGATAAACAGGCTTACGAATTCATGATTATGCCGGGATATGACGGACTAGTAAGGCGCCAGATCAATAGTGGAGATTTTCACCGTTATTCGGCATGGTTGTCAGGGACATTGAAACTTTTCAATAACACTCTGTCGGTGCGTGCTAACGCCGGAGCCGAGCGGATAGTGTTGACCGGAGTCGATGCCCAGTCGGAAAATCATCTTACGGCCCGCATCAATGCCAATTATTATCTCAAGGCATTTTCATTCATGCTGTTTTATAACACTCCGGAGAAGATACTCAATGGATGGACCAACGGCACGCGGATCAATTATAAGAGCACTTATGGCGTTCAGGTGTCATATGCGGCAGGTGACCTGAAAGCAAGCCTGCAATTCCGCAACTGGTTTGACAGCAACCGCGTGTATGAGAGATTCAATTCTCCATATTTCTCATCATACGGATGGAGCTGGAACAATGAGATGGCGAGGAACCTTTCTCTCACACTTAGTTATACATTCCCTTATGGAAAGAAGGTGAACCGCAATAACGAACTTAATAACTCAGGCAGAACTGATTCAGCCATATTGAAATAACCGGAATGTAAATATCAGGCCCCGGCTTGCCATTAATGGAATATGGCTGAAGCCGGGGCCTGGGTTATATTAAAGTGCGGCCTTTGACCTACTTTTTGTTTTTGGATTCAATATACTCGGTGTACTCCTTGCCTGTTGGAGTAAAGTACTTGCGGAAAAGCTGAGAGTCGTTCATCGTTGTGTTCACGTAAGCCTTTTCAGGGAATGAATGGCCCGAGAATTCCTCGCGGAATGTGACTGATGAATGGGGTGGAACCGCCTTTCCGTCAACTTTTGCAGTGGTGCGTTCATCCACTCCCATGTGCATGTAGTGATAAACGATGTAGAGATTGTAGTCGGAGGCATCTATCGGATGGTCGGTGTCGTTGTTTACCGTTACTTCAAACAGGCCCATGTCCATTCCGTATTCAGGATATTTTATCACGGTGAAATCCTGTGACGCCTTGAAATTTTTGGCTGTGTGGCGTATTACCTGATTGATGAGATAGGGCATGAAGTCAGTGTCGGCCATGCGTGATGCGTTCTCTGCATCGGTAAGCGAAGTGTCCCACTGGCCGGTGGCCTTGGCGGTTTCAAACACAGAGTCGGGGTAGGCGAATATGCCGTGCGAGTCGCTTACTTTCATATTCCCGTCAGCGTCCTTGACTATCGTTATGGAGGCTGTGGGGTTGAACTGTACGGTGTAAGTGCCCGGATTGGCTGTTTCAGTTATTCTCATGCTGTCGGTGGCAAATGAGAGTGCCAGAGAATCGGCTTTTGCCGCATCCGGATATATTGACCGGATGGAATCAAGCATGTTGTCGGAAGCTTTGATGGCAAAGTCTTCGGCTAAGTCACGCACAGGATCGGATTTTGAGCCGCATGAGGCGATCAGGCACCCTAAGGCTGCGGCGCATAATAGTTTTTTCATGGTTGTGATGTGATATAAGACTGTGTGTTGTTATTTGAAAATCAGGCAGCCGCGTAATGAATGCACGGCTGCCTGAAAATGATTGATTTCCGTATGGATCGGATTGATTATTTCTCAAATTTCTTCACTATGACAGTGGCATTATGCCCGCCGAAACCGAACGCATTGCTCAATGCAGCGCGTACAGGGCGGTTCTGAGCCTTGTTGAAAGTGAAGTTGAGAGTATAGTCGATTTCTTCATCTTCATCGCCATCTTCGTGGTTGATAGTGGGGGGCACTATGTCGTTTTCAATGGCTTTGATGCACATGAGAGCTTCAAGGGCACCGGTAGCGCCGAGCAGATGGCCGGTCATTGACTTGGTGGAGGAGATGTTGAGCTTATGGGCATTTTCTCCGAACACTTTTACAATGGCTTTGACCTCCGATATATCACCTACAGGGGTTGAAGTGCCGTGCACATTGATATAGTCTATGTCGGCAGGTGTCATTCCTGCATCCTCGAGGGCGTTTGTCATGGCAAGCATGGCACCGAGGCCTTCGGGATGTGTGGCGGTGAGATGGTGGGCGTCGGCTGACATGCCGCCGCCGGCTACTTCGGCATATATTTTTGCTCCGCGTGCGAGTGCATGCTCAAGTTCCTCGAGCACCAGAACGGCTGATCCCTCGCCCATAACGAAGCCGTCGCGCGATTTGCTGAACGGACGTGATGCTGTGGCCGGGCTGTCGTTGCGGGTAGACAATGCGTGCATGGAGTTGAAGCCGCCTACACCTGCGGGATATATCGCTGCTTCGGCTCCGCCTGTAACGATAGCGTCAGCTTTGCCGAGGCGGATGAGGTTGAATGCGTCGATAATGGCATTGTTGGATGATGCGCAGGCCGATACCGTGCCGTAGTTAGGGCCATGGAAACCATATTCCATGGATATATGGCCGGAAGCAATGTCGGCTATCATTTTGGGAATGAAGAACGGATTGTATTTAGGACCGGATTCTTCGTTCTTTGCATAATATCCGGCTTCCTCCTCAAATGTGTGGAGTCCGCCTATGCCTGCCGCTACAATGACACCGACACGGTTTTTGTCTACCGAGCCGTCTTCGGCATTGAGGTTAGCGTCTTCTACCGCCTGGCGTGCAGCCACAAGCGCATATTGCGCATATAGGTCGAGGGTACGCTCTTTGCGACGGTCAAAATGTTCGGAGGCCTTGTATCCCTTTACTTCGCATGCAAACTGTGTTTTGAACTTGGATGCGTCAAAATGGGTGATGGGGCCGGCTCCGGAGACTCCTGCCACAGCGGCGTCCCAGGTAGTTTTGACATCGTTGCCGAGGGGAGTTATGGCGCCGAGACCGGTGATTACTACTCTTTTTAATTCCATTTGGTATACAATGAATTGGGTAATGTCGAGATTTTAACTGTTCTTTAGAAACAGGTTCAAGGGAGAGGTATATGTCTAAAAAAGAAGAATGCCCTGTCACATCAGTTAGGCAGGGCTCTTCATAGACAATGCGGGGACGCACATGCGGGTCGAGCCCTTTTGGCGGAACCCCCGTCGAGGAATTTTATTACTTGTTAGCTTCGATATAAGCGATAGCGTCACCTACAGTAGCAATGCCTTCGGCTTTGTCGTCGGGAATGGTGATGCCAAATTCTTTCTCAAATTCCATGATGAGCTCAACAGTGTCAAGGCTGTCGGCGCCGAGATCCTTGGTGAATTCTGCAGTTTCGGTAACTTCGTTTTCATCAACACCGAGTTTGTCAACGATAATAGCTTTGACGCGTGATGCAATTTCTGACATAGTCTTTAGTTTTTGAGTTATTAAAATTTTAATCTTTTTCGCGGTGCAAAGTAACTAATTTTATTTCAATTAATAAAACTTTTCGGGGCTAAAGTTTTGCCGTAGTGTAATTTTATGTGTTAAAGCGGTTTGTCCAACGGTTCCAATCCGAGTTCCCGGGCTTTGTCGTACATAAGGTTCATGGCCAGTGTCAGATCATTGGGAGTATCGGAGTTGAGAAGTGACTCGCGGATGTGGGTTTTGATTATGCCCACCAACGGACTCTGGGTTAGCCCGAATGTCTGCATTATCATGTGCCCGTCGACCGGAGGCTGATAGTTGCGCAATGCGTCACGGGCCTCTATATCGGCCATTTTCTGCTTTACAGCCTCGAAGTTTTGCAGATGGCGCTGCACTTTCTCCGGATTTTTGGAGGTTATGTCGGCCCTGCACAATGTCATCAGATCCTCAATGTCATCGCCGGCGTCAACCAACAGGCGTCGTACCGCCGAATCAGTTACCGAATCCTCCACCAAAGCTATGGGGCGCATGTGCAGTTCGACTAATTTCGCCACATATTTCATCTTTTCGTCCAGAGGGAGTTTTAGCCTTTTGAACAGGCGGGGCACCATCTTGGAGCCGATGAAGTTATGGTTATGGAACGTCCATCCGGTCGAGTCATCCCATTTTTTTGTGACGGGTTTGGCAATGTCATGCAGCAGAGCTGCCCATCGCAGCCATTCATTGTCTGATACAGCGGCCACATTGTCGAGTACCTGTATTGTGTGCAGGAAATTATCCTTATGCCCGCGCCCTTTTACGGTCTCCACTCCCTGCATGGCTTTCAGTTCGGGCAATATTATGTCAAGCAGTCCGCTTTGCAGAAGCAGTTTCCATCCGGTTGACGGCCTTGGAGTGGCCATGATTTTCCTTAGCTCCACGGCTATCCGTTCGCCCGACACTATCCGGAGCCGGGAGGCGTTGCGGGCTATTGCGTTGAAAGTGTCGGGGAGTATGCTGAAATCCAGCTGTGTGGCGAATCTTATGGCACGCATCATGCGCAGCGGATCGTCGCTGAACGTTATGTCGGGGTCGAGCGGTGTGCGCAGAATCCGGGATTGCATGTCGGCGGCTCCGTTGTAGAGATCCACAAGCCGGCCGAATGTGGACGGATTGACGCTCACAGCCATGGCATTTACCGTGAAGTCGCGGCGTGAGATATCATCTTCAAGAGTGCCGTCTTCCACTATGGGTTTGCGGGAATTGCGCTGATAGCTTTCTTTGCGGGCTCCCACAAATTCCAGTTCCATGCCGTGGGTACGTACCTGCGCGGTGCCGAAGTTGCGGAACACGGTTACGGATGCGTGCCGTCCCAATCGTCGGGCGCATAGTGAGGCCACCTCTATTCCGCTGCCTACAACCACGAAATCTATGTCGGTTGACGGGCGCTCCAATATGAGGTCACGCACATAACCGCCTACTACATAGCATTCCATGCCGAGGCTTTCGGCAACTTCTCCCACTGTGCGGAACACCGGGGTGTCTAAGATCTGTGCAAAATCTTTCATTCGTCAAGCGGCAATATCTCTTCCGGTGCCAATGTAAGTGATTTCAGCCCGGATGATGTTACCTCATAGGTGTTTTCTATTCCTACCGCTCCGGTGCCCGGAATTACGAATTTAGGCTCCAGAGCTATTACATTGCCTTCCGTAAGTATATCACGGCTGCGCGGAGCTATCACAGGAAGTTCGTTTATCTCTATGCCTACTCCGTGGCCAATAAAGCCTGCCTGCTGTCGGTGTCCCATAAAGTAACGCTTTAGGCCTGATTTTTCAGCTATAGTTACTGCGGTTTCATAGAGTTCACGGGCAGGAGTACCGGGAACGCCTGTTATTTCCAATTGCCGGCATATTTCGATTGAACATAGATGGGCTTCCAAGGCTTCATTACTTACAGAGCCTACTGAGAAGACTCTTGACATATCGGTCATGTAACCTCCGAATGCGCCGTTCAGATCGACCATGACGGTGTGGCCCGGTCGGATTACTGATCCGTCGGCACCCATAGGCAGGGAAGGATCTATGCCTGATCCACCCATTGAGAAATCATATGGCGACGGCATATCGGCATTGTCTCCGGCAATCAGGGTTCCCATATGGGTTTCCATGGATGAACCACTGATGCGGAATAGTCCGAGACACCCCTTGAGCCGAAGTTGGCGTTCGATCTCTATCTGAAGCTCTATATCGGTCATACCTTCCTCGTAAAGGCTCGGTATGAGGTTGTAGACTGAGGCATGCAATATACCGGCATGTCGTATCTTGTCCAACTCCATCCGGGTTTTTACGGATCTGGCTTCCCGCATGACACCCGAACAGTTCACCACCTCCGCCGGAATGGCTTTTTTCATACGTTCTGCCATAGAATAGCTAAGCAGATCCAGTTCAAGACCTATTGATCCTGGCAGATTCAATCCTATTGATTCTGCTATCTGTTCCGGCTTGGAGATGCGTACCATGCCATCGCCCTGAAGCGTTACCGGGCGTCGGATGAAATACAGGGGAATGGAGGAGGCTTCTGCCGAAATGTATATGTATCCCGCGAACACACGTCCGGTAAGATAATATATGTTGGCATAGTCGCTTATAAGCATTGCGTCTATTCCTTTGCCACTCATTATGCTTCTTATCCGGTTGAGGCGTAAAGCCTGTTCCTCACCGCTGAGAAGCACTATCTGGTTCAGTTCCCGGTGGTTCATGTCGATTATATTTCTGTTTATGGGTTTGTTAGGTGTAATGCTCTATTTCCTGTCCTTGCCGGCATATATCAGCCCGATCTGTTCTATACCCCTCAATGTATCGGTTCTCATTATATGACGAACGGCCATAGGGGCGCTGTCGGTCACCACTGCGCGGGGATCAACGGGCAGCTCTATCTGATATGAGGGACCGAATCCTTTTCCCTGCCATCTGCCGTTCGGATCTGCGAGAATTATATTGAGTGTGTCACGTTTCAGATCCGGCCCGTTATGCCAGGTGAGTTCAATCCATATGTTGGAATATTCGTAACTGTTGTTATGCCGCAGAGCTATTGACAACGGTCCGCGAGACACTGTGTCGGCCGTCACTGGTGTGAACAGCACAGTATCGTTGTAGGCCCATCCCGACGGTGGAAGCTGGTGAAACTCGCTGTAGGCGTTATCCTCGGGCGTGCATGCTGCAAATGCCGTTGCCATCAGCATGTGGCATGTCAGAATCTTCAGGGATTTCATTGATTATTCTCGGCAGGGGGAGTGGAGGTGCCGCCGGGGCGCTGACGGCGCTGTTGCTTGGGTCGGTTGGAATTATTTGCCTGACGGTTTTCCTTTCCTTCCTTTACCTCTTTGTTGTCTTTTGCATTGTTGCGCTTAGGCTTGGGCGTTGTAGTCGGATTCTGCTGCACCGGTTTTCTGGGTTGCGGGGACTCCTGGCTCTCGCCGTTTGAGCCATTGCGCCGATTGTTGTTTTTGCGCTTTTTCTTTTTGGCTTTATCAAAGCGTGTAAGGCTGTCCTGCTCCGCCAGATCCACATATTCCTTAGCCGGCTTGTCCTTTTCGTAACCTTCGGGCTGGAGTTTCTCCGGTTTTTCACCCCGTTTGTTCATCTCTATTATCTCAAACACCCGTGAGGCAGGGATGGTGACGAGATTGGCGGCTACGTTTTTGTCGGATGAATATGTGATTTCCTTTTTGAAAATGTCAGTTTTGAAATGATACCATGTAGAGTCGAGCGTTTCCAAACGAGCTTCCTTGGATGGCATCCTCCGGGAACTTTCAACGTAATGGTCCACTTCGAAATTCAGGCAGCATTTTAACTTTGCGCACTGCCCTGCGAGTTTCTGAGGGTTGAGCGACAGATCCTGAAAACGTGCGGCACTTGTGCCCACGCTTACAAAGTTCGTCATCCAGCTTGAGCAGCACAGCGGGCGTCCGCACGGACCGATACCGCCTATGCGGCCGGCTTCCTGACGGGCTCCTATCTGCTTCATTTCTATGCGTATCTTGAACGTCTCGGCGAGAACCTTGATAAGTTGCCGGAAGTCGACGCGCTCATCAGCTATATAATAGAATATAGCTTTGTTGCCGTCGCCCTGATACTCCACATCGCCTATTTTCATGTTGAGCTGGAGGCTTTCGGCGATTTTGCGTGAGCGTATCATTGTGTCGTTCTCCTTGGCTTTGGCTTCCTCGTATTTTTCAAGATCGCCTTGGCGCGCTTTGCGGAAAACTCTTTTTATCTCGGCATCGGGCTTTATGTTGGCCTTTTTCATCTGTAAGGCCACGAGTTTGCCTACCAGGGTGACACGGCCTATGTCGTGGCCCGGCGACGCTTCCACCGCCACCATGTCGCCTATTTCAAGCGGAAGCTGGTTGGAGTTTTTATAGAAACCTTTGCGGGTATTCTTGAACTCCACTTCCACCATGTCGAAATCGGTGAACGATCCCGGCACGTCGGCAAGCCAGTTGTAGCAATGAAGTTTGCCGCGCGGGCATCCGCGTTCCTTTCTTGGCGCAGCGCTTTCGTCCTTGTCAATATCGTTATCCATAACGGCGAATAGGGACAAAGGGGTTATTTAGCGAAACTTACCGAGCGTGTTTCACGTATCACGGTTATCTTGACCTGTCCGGGATATGTCATCTCGTCCTGAATGCGGCGTGCTATTTCGCTTGACAGCTTTTCGGTCTCCACGTCATCGATCTTGTCGGCACCTACTATTACGCGCAGTTCCCTGCCGGCCTGTATGGCATATGTCTTTATGACTCCCGGATAGGACAGAGCAAGCTGTTCGAGATCGTTGAGTCGTTTGATATAAGCTTCCACAATTTCACGGCGGGCACCCGGACGGGCTCCCGATATCGCGTCGCATACCTGTACAATCGGAGCGAGAAGCGAGGTTTGCTCGATTTCGTCGTGGTGGGCGCCTATGGCGTTGCATATCTCAGGCTTTTCTTTGTATTTCTCGGCTAATTTCATGCCGAGAAGTGCATGCGGCAGTTCCGGTTCTTCGTCGGGAACCTTGCCTATGTCGTGCAGAAGGCCTGCGCGGCGTGCTTTCTTGGGATTTAATCCAAGTTCTGAAGCCATTACGGCACACAGATTGGCGGTCTCGCGTGAGTGCTGCAGAAGGTTCTGTCCGTAGGATGAGCGGTATTTCATTTTGCCTACAAGACGGATCAGATCAGGATGCAGGCCATGGATACCGAGGTCTATTGCAGTGCGTTTCCCTGTCTCTATGATCTCTTCTTCGATCTGTTTGCGCACTTTGGTCACGACTTCCTCGATGCGTGCGGGATGGATGCGCCCGTCGGCCACAAGCTGATGCAGCGCAAGCCTTGCTATTTCACGGCGAACCGGATCGAAACCTGAGAGCACTATGGCCTCGGGGGTATCGTCAACTATTATCTCAATGCCTGTGGCTGCCTCCAATGCGCGGATATTGCGGCCTTCGCGGCCTATTATGCGTCCTTTTATCTCGTCGGAGTCAATATGGAACACAGTCACGGAGTTCTCTATGGCAGTTTCGGTGGCCACCCGCTGTATCGACTGTATCACGATCCTTTTCGCCTCTTTGTTGGCTGTGAGTTTGGCATCATCCATTATGTCGTTGATGTAGCTTGCAGCAGCGGTCTTTGCCTCGTCTTTGAGTGACTCCACAAGGCGCTCCTTAGCTTCCTCCGATGATAAGCCTGATATATGTTCCAGCTCTTCGCGGGCTTTGTCGCGGAGTTTGTCTACTTCGGCATTTCGGGCCTCAAGCTGTGCCTGACGGGCTTCGATGTTTCGTATGGCCTGTTCGTTCTCGTTTCGCTGTTTCTGATTTTCGCTCTGCTGCTGGTTGAGCTGCATTTCACGCTGTTTCAGCTTCGATTCCACTGACTGGATTTTCGACATGCGCTGCTGGGCCTGCTTTTCGGCCTCGCCCTTTATGCGGAGTTCCTCCTCGCGGGCTTCAAGCAGCTTGTTCTGCTTGATTACATTGGCTTCCAGATGCGCTTCCTCTATGATAGCTTTGGCGCGTGTCTTGGCAAGAGATTTCTGAACGGCTAAGGTGATCAGTGCTCCTATAACCAAGGCCACAAGAGCCACACTGATGTAGATGAATATTTCCATAACGGTTTATGGCAGTAGCTAAAATTAAAAATGCACAATCGTGGCGATGCGGGGTGTAACGGGGGCGGGATCAAGCCGTGCCGCCGCGCATTCGCGGATTGTGCGGGGATAGTTGGTTTTGTTTCAAAAAACTATCGACATTGAAGGACAGCAGATTGCCATAACCTGATTATTGACCGAAGTAGGTGAGTATGCCGTCCAATGCCTGTTCGATATCGGCGGCCTCTCTTTCCAACCTGTTCCCGGCCATAGCTGCCCCCACATAGTGACGGGCAAACTGGAATGCGACCAATGCGAGCACTTCCTCCGAAGTTCTGTCGCTGTAACGGTCTCTCCATGTGGACCATAGCTTGTTGACCTGATAAGCGGCTGACCGTACGGCTTCTTCATCGGCTGGATCAACCGTCATAGCTATAGGTTTCAGATCAGCTAAGGTTATAGTTATGTTTTGTTTATCCTTCATTGTATCAATCCGAGAGGTCGGCAATACATTTGTCGATTTCCCGCACCAAATTCTCCAAGAATGCCCGGGTAACTTCCCGATTACCGTTGATTGCGTCCAGATGATCCGCTATAGACATGAACCGAAGTTTTGATTCAAGTTCCTCTATTTTGCGGTCGCGTCGGCGCACCTCTTCTTCCAATCGGGCCAAATGCTCGCGCGTGTCGGTTATCTCATTTGTGAGACGTTGGCATCGTTCGCTGATAAGCAGCGCTTTAGCTTTGATGCGTTCGACGCGTGTGTGCAAGTCTCCTGACATTCTTGACAGAATTTTTACAAAAGTAATGATATTTTCCGAGTCTTCAATTCCCCGCCTCTTATTTTAAGATATTTTTGGTAAAAATGGGCCGAAGGGTAAAGCAACCTGCCTTTCAGAGGATGGGGCTTAACGGGCGCATGAGCGACTCCAGCGCCCTGTGGTGTATGGGGCGGTGGCGCCATTCCGAACTCCGCACTCTACGGCTTGAGGTCATGTCCTCGGCAAAGATGGTCGACAGCCGGGCATTTATTTCGCGTGAGAATATGAATATGTTGCTCTCAAAGTTGTGTTCGAAGCTGCGGAAGTCGAAATTTGTAGATCCGAGTGTGGCAAAATCGTCATCTACTATCATCATCTTGGAATGCAGCATTCCCGCATCGTAGAGATATATCTTTATGCCGGCTGCTATTGATTCGGCTATATAGCTTCGTGATGCGAAGGTAAGTATGCGTGAATCACTGTGGGTGGGCATCATTACGCGGACATCCACCCGGGCGAGTGCCGCTGCCTGCAGTGCCCGCAGAAGGCTTTCCGGGGGAAGAAAATAAGGGGTCTGGATGTATATGCGCCGCTTGGCGTTTGATATGGCTTTCAAGAACTGTAGCTCGATATTGCCCCAGCGGTCGGTGGGGCCGCTTGTCAGCATCTGTATTCCGGCAGTGCCATTTGTGTCGCCGCCGGATATCGCCGTACTGTTGTCTGTGATTATATCTTTGCGCATGAGTGCCCAGTCACATGCGAAACTGTAATGCAGGGCCGATACCGCAGGGCCTGATATGCGGGCGTGGATATCGCGCCACAAAGGAAATTTCCCACCGTTGATGTAGCGGTCGGCAATGTTCATTCCTCCTATATATCCTGTTTTGCCGTCTATTATCACAAGCTTGCGGTGGTTGCGCCAGTTTATGCGTGTGGCAAACAGCGGGAACACAACTTTGAAAAACGGATATATCTCAACACCAGCCGACCGCATGGTCTTGAAAAACCGGTTTCGCACGTGGAATGACCCTACATGATCGTAGCATACCCTTACTTTCACACCTGCCCGTGCTTTTTCCATCAGTATTCCGGCTATACGACGCCCTATTTCGTCATCTTCAAAAATATAATATTGCAGATAGATGAATTCTTTGGCTTGGCGCAGATCTTTTTCCAGTGCGAGGAACTTGTCATGCCCGGAGGCATATATTTCGATATTGTTGCCTTCGTAAAAACCTCCGGCACCAAGTGACCGGGCCAACTGCACCTGCTGCCGGTTTTCAGGGCTCAGCCGTTTTGGAGTGCCCGATGCGCCATCCATCTGCCGTATGCCGCGTAGGCGCCGCTTCTGTCGGCGTGATATGAGCCGGGCGTTTTTGATGGAACGTCCGAAAAAGATATACAGTACTATGCCACCTGCGGGGAATAGCAGAAGAACCGTAACCCAGGCAAGCGACTTGACCGGATTGCGGTTCTCGGATATTACGATGGATATTATGGCTAATATGGTTATGGCATAGAGCAGAGTCAGCACGCCGTAGAACCATGGCGTGTTGAACATTCCTGTCAGCTGGCTGAAAACGGAGTTCATTTTGCGCCATAAAGTTACGGATAAAATTTATAAAACAGAAATTTTACGACAGGAGAATAGTGCTAAAATTAGTGATATGTTTATAAAGATGTGAAAGCGGGTTTGCGGGAGTAGGAAATTATGGCTAATTTTGCAAGACGGATACACAGTTGCAGCAGTGATGGTGAAAAAAACGATATTGTTCGGGCTTGCAATCCCATGTTTCATATTTGTGTCGTGCGGCGGGAAGAAGGGATCCCCGGTGCCGGAAGTTTCTGTCGCTAACGATTCGGTAATTGAATGCCCTGTGGAAATAACGGCTTTTCCCGATACTGTTTTTCCGAGCGCGGAGGCTGTTGATTTCAGAATAGAGGTTGCGGATACATTGACTTCTCCGGTAATATTCCCGATGGAGGACATGTATGCCGACGTTCCGGGCGCTTTCACGTTCCGCAAAGGTGCTTTCCGCAATGCCTCTTTCGGTGGCGCGGTGAGCCGTATCCCCACTGAAGTGATTGTTGACTGGACTTTTACAACACCGGTTGACAACCGGTCCACAAAATTCGGAGTATGGGGTGGCGGAACCGGATGGACCGGACAGCCCCTTTATGTGGAGTGGCCCGACAGCTGTGTGGCCCGCTTTCGTCAGGGTGGAAGCCTGACATCTGATTTTTCCGCCCGTGAGATTATAGTAGGTTCACTTTCCTCCAACATATTGTTCATAAATTTTGACAACGGTAAAGCCTCACGGCAACCAATCCCGACAGGCAACCCGATCAAAGGAACTGTGTCGCTTGACCCTTCGTTGAACGGCAATCTTTATGCCGGACAAGGGGTGCCTGCCGAAAAGCCGTTCGGAGCGCTGACAATAGATCTGTATTCCCATAAAGTCAGCGATTTTTTCCCGGAGGATCCGAAAGCTCCCCGTGGATGGAATGCTTACGACTCGTCGCCATTGCGTGTGGGGCAGTTTCTGTTTCGTCCCGGAGAGAACGGCACTCTTTATAAATTTACCATTGCTCCAGGCAAGTTGAAGCTGCATTCGGCTCTGCGTTACCGTGTGGCCGGAGCGGCCCCGGGCATGGAGGCTTCGATGAGTGTTTGCCGTAATTATGGTTACACCGCCGATAATCATGGCAATGTGCTGTGTGTCAATCTCAACACAATGAAGCCTGTGTGGCGGTATGATCTGGGCGATGACACCGATTCGTCGCCGGTAATAGTTGAGGAGGACGGAAAACCTTATGTCTATACCGGTTGCGAGATTGACCGCAAAGGTTCGGGGTATGCGTCGTTTGTCAAACTTGACGGACTTACAGGTGCTCTTGTATGGGAGGCGCGTACTCCCGGTAAACGCCGCGAGGATGGCGAAAAGCATTTTGATGGCGGGTTCTATTCATCATCCCTTCCCGGAAGCGGCGATTGTGCCGACCTCATATTCGCCAATGCTGTTACAAACGAAGGTGGAGCCAACGGCGATTTTGTGGCGTTTGAACGAGCTACAGGCAAGATGCTTTACCGTACACCTTTGAAGTATTATGCATGGTCCTCGCCTGTGGGATTTATGGATCCGACCGGTAAATTCACTGTATTTACGGCTGATTGCGCCGGAAATGTATACCTCATATCCCCCCGCACAGGCAAGATAACTTTCACAAAGAGAATAGGTGACAATTTCGAATCATCGCCTGTTGTGGTGGACAGTTCGCTCGTGATGGGATCACGTGGAAATAAGATTTATAAAATGACATTGAGATAAAACCAATCTGCGATATGAAAATCTCTTATATCCGATATGCTGTCATGGCAGTGGCCATGATTCTCGGTTCTCTCGGCGCCAAAGCGGGAGACCTCACAGCCCACCGTGGCACAGTAAGCAATGCCTATAATTTCTGGTTGTATACACCCGATGCTCCGGGTCAGGATGTCGAGTCTAAACCGGTGGTGATTTTTCTGCATGGCGCAAGTCTTTGCGGCAATAATCTCAATAGGGTGAAACGTTACGGAACAATCGACGCCATAGAGAAAGGGCGCGACATTGACGCTTACGTGATAGCTCCGCAGAATCCCGGAGGATCATGGAACCCCGGTAAGATAATGAATATACTCGATTGGGTAAGTGATAATTATAATATCGATTACGACCGTGTTTATGTGCTTGGCATGAGTCTCGGCGGTTATGGTACCATTGACCTTGCCGCTACTTATCCTGACCGCATAGCGGCTGCTATGGCTTTCTGTGGCGGGGGCACAGTCAAGGATCTTTCGGGTTTGAATGATGTGCCTCTGTGGATAGTGCATGGTACCGGCGACAGGGCCGTAAGCGTGAAGCAGAGCGACAATGTGGTCGACAAAATGCGGTCCTCATCCGAGGACGGCGAAACTCCGCGTCTCATATATGACCGTATTCCCGGCATGAACCACTCACAGCCCGCGCGCCTGTTTTATCTGGAGGAAAGTTATGAATGGCTTTTTGCCCATACTCTTAAGGATCATACCCGTGAGGTGAAGGAAAGTTTTGCCATTGACAGTTCCACATTAAAGGGGGCTTACAGGGATCTCCGTTCCTCACGTTCCGGGAAAAGCAACCGTGTGCAGTCAGCGTTCTCAAAAACCTCATCAAAGAAGCCGGCTTCCAGAAAGTCACGTCGCCGCCGTTCCTGATTTATGGAAAGATGTCAGAAGACAAATGCTGTCCGGTTGCTTGACAAAGCCGGCATACCATATGAACTTGTGCCCTATGAGGTGGATCCCGATGATCTTGGCGCCGCACATATAGCATTGCAGCTTGGTGAGGATATCAACCGGGTGTTCAAGACATTGGTGCTGTTCGGTGAACGGACGGGGCATTTTGTATGTGTGGTTCCAGGCAATGCCGAAGTTGACCTGAAAAAAGCTGCGAAAGCCGCAGGTGCCAAGAAAGCTGACCTTATAGCTATGAAGGAATTGCTCCCGCTTACAGGATATGTGCGCGGGGGCTGTACGCCTGTGGGGATGAAGAAGCGTTTTCCCACATTCTTTCACTCTACCGCTGTTGACTATGATTTTATATATGTGTCGGCCGGCCAGCGTGGATTGCAGATGAAAATAGATCCGCATCAGCTTATAGAATATGTGGGTGCGGTAGTGACAGATCTGATAGCGGAAAAATGAACAGTTTCGGCGATATATTCCGGCTTACGACTTTCGGAGAATCACATGGCCCGGCTATAGGCGGCGTTATAGACGGTATGCCTGCCGGTGTGTCTGTTGACAGGGCGTTGCTGGATACGTGTATCTCGCGCCGACGTCCGGGTGCCGGACCGGGAGCCACACGGCGCAGTGAGTCTGATGAGGTGAAGATACTCTCCGGAGTTTTCGAGGGGGTGACCACCGGTGCACCCATAGGCTTTGTAATAGAAAACGCCGACGCCAACCCTGAGGCTTACCACAGGCTGAGAGGGGTCAACCGTCCGTCCCATGCCGATTACACCACGACATGTAAATATGGTTTGCGTGACCATCGTGGCGGTGGACGTTCGTCAGCACGTGAAACAGCCGTAAGAGTGGCCGCCGGAGCGTTTGCCGAAATGGCATTGCGCTCTACCGGAATTACAGTCACGGCATATGTCGATTCTATCGGCACGGTTTCCCTTCCGGTTGATTATCCGGCCCCTGAGGATTCTGAGAAAGTGTATGCCTCGCCTGTGCGGTGTCCTGATGAGGCCGTATCGGAAGAAATGATGCGGATTGTTGCCGAGGCCGGCTCTCAGGGCGATACACTCGGCGGTGTGGTGAAATGTGTGATCCGTGGCATGGTGCCCGGGCTCGGCGACCCTGTGGGCGGAAAGCTTCATGCCCGGCTTGGTGCGGCAATGTTATCCATAAATGCCGTCAAAGGATTCGATTACGGAATGGGATTCGACGGAGCGAGGCTTAAAGGATCGGAGGTAGCGGACATATTCAGGAAAGATGAGTCAGGGGATATCCGCACTCTTACCAATTGGTCAGGCGGTATACAGGGCGGCATTTCCAACGGTGAGGACATATATTTCCGTGTGGCATTCAAGCCGGTGCCGACTATGATGCGGCCGGTCGACACTGTTGATGATGCTGGGGAACCGGTGACATTGAATCCCGGAGGGCGGCATGATGTGTGCGTGGTGCCGCGTGCCGTCGCTGTGGTGGAGGCCATGGCCAAGATTGTGATACTCGACGCATGGCTTTCCAACCAGACTGTCAGGATGCGATGAACCCATATTACAGAGACTATTCCGACTTTCTCGGATCATTGTTCCCGGGAGTGAAGATGCAGAAGCTTTCGGTCAATGCCGGGTTCACATGTCCTAACCGTGACGGCACAATCGGCCATGGCGGATGTATCTACTGCAACAATGCTTCGTTCAGTCCGTCGTATTGCGATCCGGCCCAGGATATAGTCACACAGCTTGAGGAGGGTAAGCGGTTCTTTGGACGGAAATATCCCCACATGCGTTATTTAGCCTATTTCCAGTCTTATACCAACACCTATGGAGATGAAAAGCAACTGGATACGCTTTACCGGCAAGCTCTTGGCGTTGACAAAGTGGACGGCATAATCATAGGCACACGACCTGATTGTGTGCCTGAAGGGTTGTTGGATATGCTGGCCGACATAGACCGTAATGATGCGCGGGTGATAATCGAACTTGGGGCGGAAAGCTCCCATAATTCCACGCTTGAATCTATAAACCGCGGGCACACATGGGAATGCACGGTTGATGCGGTGAAGCGGATCAAGGCCCGGGGGATTGCAGTAGGGTTACATTTTATAATGGGACTGCCCGGAGAGAATACCTCCGATATGCTTGCAACTGTTGATGCGGTCAATGATCTGAAACCGCAGTGTGTGAAATTCCATCAGTTGCAGGTGTTGCGTGGTACGGCTCTTTATTCGGCTGTAAAAGCGGATGATGGTTTGGTGCATTTGTTCACGGTAGAAGAATATATAGACTTATGCGCGAGCATTGTAAGGCGCCTTGACCGCAACATTGCCATAGAGCGGTTTGTATCCCAGGCGCCCGAAAGTTTGCTTGTGGGCCCGAAATGGGGTTTGAAGAACTATCAGTTCACCAACTTGCTGCATGCCAAGCTGGCTGAATTGCGGAATAATGATATTGACTAATGGAAAACTATATAGATCAGCTTAACGATCAGCAACGTGATGCCGTGTTATATACCGGTGGCCCTCAGCTTGTGATAGCCGGTGCCGGATCGGGCAAGACCAGGGTTCTTACATATAAAATTCTACATCTGCTTGAGCTTGGATATGAACCGTGGCGCATAATGGCACTTACGTTTACCAACAAGGCCGCACGTGAGATGCGTGACCGCATCGAGGCGCTTGTAGGGCATGAGAAAGCTTCCAAACTATGGATGGGAACGTTCCATTCGATATTTTCACGCATATTGCGTATTCATGCCGACAGACTCGGATTCAAGCCGTCCTTTACTATATATGATGCGTCCGACAGCAAGGCTGTGGTAAAATCCATCATAAAGGATTTGGACCTTGACGAGAAGATCTATAAGCCCTCATCCGTGGCCTCAGCTATTTCCATGGCCAAGAATGCATTGATATCACCTTCGCAATATGCTATGGACCGGGATCTGATGGAGGCTGACAAACGTTCACGGCGTCCGCGCATTCAGGAGATCTATGCAGGTTATGTCAACCGCTTGTCAGTGGCCGGGGCTATGGATTTTGACGATCTGCTTTACCATACTAATGTGCTGTTGCGTGACAACCCCGACATACTCAATCATTACCGTGAATATTTCAGGTATATTCTTGTAGATGAGTATCAGGACACAAACTTCGCCCAGCACCTTATAGTGTCGCAACTTTGCGACAATACCACCGGCCTGTGTGTGGTCGGTGACGATGCGCAGAGTATTTACAGTTTCCGGGGGGCGAATATACGCAACATACTTAATCTTAAGAAATCATATCCCGGATTGAGGATATTCAAATTGGAGCGTAATTACCGTTCCACCCAGAATATAATAAATGCGGCCAATTCGCTTATTGACAAGAACCGTGACCAGATACCCAAGAAGGTGTTTTCGCTCAACGATGCCGGGAGCCGGATTGAGCTTGTGCAGAGTTACAGTGATTATGAGGAAAGTTTTCTTGTGGCCAACCGTATATCGCAGGTAAAGATGGCCGGTGACGCCGGATATGATGAATTTGCCGTCCTTTACCGCACTAATGCCCAGAGCCGCATATTGGAGGAGTCCTTGCGTAAACGCAATATTCCATATCGGATCTACGGAGGCTTGTCGTTCTATCAGCGCAAGGAGGTCAAGGATGCTGTGGCATATATGCGTCTTACCGTCAATCCCGACGATGATGAAGCCCTCCGGCGCATAATAAATTTTCCTGCGCGAGGAATAGGGGAGACCACTGTGGGGAAACTCACACGCACCGGCATGGACCACGATGTGAGCTTGTGGCATGTAATATGTCATCTTGATAATTACACCATAGGTTTCAACTCCGGCACGGTTAAGAAACTTGATAAGTTCCGTGAACTGATTCAGGGATTTATTGATAAAAACGCCTCAGGGGCTGATGCTGCCTCCACTGTCCGTCAGATAATTTCCGACACCGGAATGCTGAGTATGCTTATCAGCGACCGCACTCCGGAGAGCATTTCCAAGCAGGAAAACCTTAATGAACTCATGGCCGGAGTCAAGGGGTTTGTGGAGGAGCGCATGGCCGAGGGGAATACTCAAGCCGGCCTGTCGGACTTTCTCGGTGAGATATCTCTTGCCACTGATCAGGACTCCAAGGATGAGGCTGATGACGGCAAGCGTGTTACTCTGATGACCGTGCATGCGGCCAAAGGCCTGGAATTTTCCAATGTGTTTATAGTGGGTGTGGAGGAAGATCTTTTTCCTTCGGCCATGAATTCGGCAAATGCCGCTGAAATAGAGGAGGAACGAAGATTGCTGTATGTGGCCATCACTCGTGCCAAACGTTTCTGCATGCTTTCCTATGCTTCATCACGGTTTCGCAACGGCATGACAGTGACATGTTCCCCGTCAAGGTTTGTCCGTGATATAGATCCGAAGTATGTCCGCCTTGTAGGCGGAACTTCTATAGCGCCTGTAGGCGACAATCCGGTGGAGCGTTACCGCAGTTCGTTCCATTCGGCGCCTAAAGTGGAGAGCCGTAGCGAGGCTCGCCGCATTACTCCCATGCCGGCATCGCAGGGAAGCAATGCGGCAACCCCGAAGGCTTCGGGAGCGTTACATCGGTCCGATGAGATTAGTGTTGGTATGCGCATCCACCATTCCATATTCGGCGACGGCACAGTTTCGGAGGTGGATACATCCATGACCGACCACAGGATAGTAGTGGAGTTTGACAACACCGGATCAAAGCGGCTCATGCTTAAATTCGCAAAGTTTGACATAATTAAATGACCTATAATCAAGATGAAAGAGCAGGATATACCCACTCCGTTCTATATAGTGTATGAGGACCGTTTGCGGCGTAATCTGGAACTTATAAATGAAGTTGAGCGGCGCGCCGGAGTGAATATTATAATGGCTTTCAAAGCCAATGCCTTATGGAAAACTTTCCATATCATAGCCGATTATAACAGGGATTTTACCGCGAGTTCGCTTAATGAGCTGCGCCTTGGCTGTGAAACGCTCGGAGGGGAGGCCCATAGTTATTGTCCGGCCTATACCGATAACACAATAGATGAGTATCTGAGCCGGTCCACTCATATTACATTTAATTCGCTGAGCCAGTTCGACCGGTATGGCGCCAAGGCGTTGGCTGCAGGTGTGTCGCCTGGATTGAGGGTCAATCCCCGCTGTTCTGTGATTGAGACGGATATATACAATCCCGCATTGCCCGGCAGCCGTTTCGGAGTTACGGCGCAGCAGCTTGGCGGACGTTTGCCTGAAGGCCTCGAGGGGCTGCATTTCCATGCGTTGTGTGAGTCGGGAGCCGATGATCTTGAAAAAGTGCTTGATGCGTTTGAAACACAATTCGGTGGGTTGATCGACCGTGTCAAGTGGGTGAATATGGGTGGAGGCCATCTTATGACCCGCGAAGGGTATGATGTGGAGCATCTGATAGAAATTCTCACGGCATTCCGCCTGCGTCATCCGGGTGTGGATGTGATTCTTGAACCCGGAAGTGCGTTTACATGGCGCACGGGCGACCTTATTACATCCGTTGTCGATGTGGTGGAGAATGACGGTGTGTCCACAGCTATAATCGACGCCTCGTTTGCCTGTCATATGCCTGATTGTCTTGAAATGCCCTATAGGCCTGCTATAACTGAGTCAGTGGAACCGGCTTCGGGCCTCCCTGTCTACCGGCTTGGGGGAAATTCCTGTCTTAGCGGTGATTTTGTAGGTGACTGGTCATTCCAACAGCCTTTGCGTGAAGGAGATCGCCTGCGCCTTGAGGATATGAACCACTACACCACTGTCAAGACAACTATGTTCAACGGGATATCACATCCGGCAATAGTGCTGTGCCGTAGCAATGGAGAGTGCATTTATCTCAGGCAGTTCGGTTACGAGGACTATAAATCGCGTATGTCGTGACCGTAATATCTGTCATGTAGAGGCTGTTTTCCCGGAAGAGGGTTTTGCGAACACCTTGCGCTGAACCCATAGTGCGGCGGCAATTACAGCAATGCCGGTTATTATCCACGTGATAGGATAGATCAGCATGAGTGTTTCAAAGCTGCTGCCGTTGCGCAATATGTAGTAGACCCATCCCAGCCGCAACACGCATGTGCCGAATATGGTCAGCACCATAGGCGTTACGGAGTAGCCTAATCCCCTCATATAGGCTCCGGACACTTCATAGGTGCTTGCAAGCGCCTGTACGAGCAGCACTGTGTGGAACCGTAGAGAAGCATAATGCATCACTGCCGGATCGGAGGAGAATACTCCTATAAAGAAATTCTCCTGCCATACAATCAGCAAATTGGCAACTCCGCATATTACTACACTGTAAAACATGCAGATGCGGTATACCAGTTTGCACCTGGCCGCATTTCCGGCTCCGTAATTCTGTCCGGTGAAAGCTATGGCTGCGGCGCAGAAAGCCACCACTATATAGTAGCAGTAAGCCTCGTATGTCAGAGCTGCGGCGGATCCCGCTATGGCATCGGATCCGAATGTGTTTATGGCTGACTGGATGAATATGTTGGATATGGAAAACACCATACCCTGTAAGCCGGCCGGTATTCCTATCCTGAGCATTTTGTTGAAATCGGGCATTGACAGTTTCCAACGCTTCAGAAGCAATGTTACCGGATCCGGTTCTCTCCGCAGAAATACTACTATGATTGCGGCATTGATGGCATTGGCTATTACAGTGGCCCATGCCACGCCTGCCACACCCATGTCGAACACGGCCACAAAAAGCCAGTCCAATAGGAGGTTGCAAGCCGTGGCCACCACTAAGGCATAGAACGGAAGTTTCGTGTCGCCCACGCTGCGCATTATTGCCGATCCGAAATTATAGATCATCATGAACGGCATTCCGCAGAAATATATTCGCAGATATTCGGTTGCGAGATCAATTACATCTGGCGGGGCGCTCATGGCCTCGAGTATCGGACGGGCAACAGTGGTTCCGATTATCGCAAGCAGCAGTCCCGAAGCAATGGCTATTATGGCCACAGTGGATATCGAACGTCTTACGGCGTCATGATTTTTCTGCCCGAGATAGTTGGCGATTACAACATTGGCACCTACCGCGATACCGAGAAACAGATTTACAAGTATGCTGATTATGGGGCCGTTGCTGCCTACGGCGGCTATAGCCTGACTTGTGGAATAACGGCCTATTATGGCTACGTCAACGGCATTGAACGATTGCTGGAGTATGCCGCTGGCTATCAATGGCAGGGAAAAGACAAGTATTTTGCCGAACAGCGGTCCGTGCAGCATATCCACTTGCCCTGATGATGTTTTGATATTCGTTGCCATGTCGATAGTAAGTATGCAAAATTAAGAAATTTATCCTGAATGTAGGTGAGGCGTGAAACTTAAATGTGACCGGTGTTGTTGAATCAGCAGTTACTTTAATTTCTTAGCATGAATAAACTTTATCTCCTTGTGGGTGCGGCCGCCATGTCGTGTGTGGCTGCTTCGGCCCAGGTGGTCACAACTGAACCGGCATTGGTTCAGACCGATTCACACGACATAGTGATAACATTCCATGCCGACCGTGGCAACAAAGGGCTTGCCGGGGTAGGGGCCTCGGAGAAAGTATATGCCCATACCGGGGTGATAACCAACACATCCACATCTGATTCGGATTGGAAATATGCCCCGTCGTGGGGCGATAATTCGGCCAAATATCAGATGACCTGGGTGGCTCCCGACACATGGATTCTCACCATACCCGACATACGGGAATACTATGGTATAACCTCCTCATCAGTGACGGTTAAAAAACTTGCCTTTGTGTTCCGCAACGCAGATTCTTCGAAGGAAGGTAAAGGAGAGGGCGGATCCGATATATATGTGACTGTGTTGCCTCCCGGATTTCAGATAGAGCTTACTTCCGATATGTCCGGACAGGTGGTCAACGGCAATTCTACCGTGGAATTTACCGCCCGAACCACCAAGAATGCAGATATTTCGATTTATTATAACAATGAGGAAAACACTATCGCCTCGGGATCCAATGTGATGTCGCTTACAGGTGAGACGGAATTTACATCATCAGGCACCTATACTGTTTATGCCAAAGCGGTTTCGGCCGGTGAGACTGTCACTGCTTCCATGCAGGTGGTCAGGGTAAATTCCAGCGAGGAGGCGCCTTATCCCGGCCGCGAGCTAACGATGGGACCTGTGACTAACGGCGATGGATCGGTCACATTCTGCATTGCCGCACCTAAAAAAGAGAATATGATGATTGTGGGTTCATGGAACAATTATGCAGTCGGTCAGGAAGGTGTGATGAAGCGCCATACTGTGGATGGCACACCTTATTTCTGGATCACTGTCAATGGCCTCCAGCTTGGCAAGGATTACATATACTATTTCCTTGTGGACGGAGAGAAAGCCGTTGGCGATCCCTATGCACGGCTTGTACTTGATCCCTGGAACGACAAGTACATAACTTCCTCTGTGTTCCCCGGTCTTCCGGCTTATCCGAGTTCGGCGGTGTCCGGTACTCCGGTTGCAGTGTATAATTCCGCTATGAATGATTATGATTGGGAGATAACCGACTTCAAGGGTGTGCCGCAGAGCGATCTGATTATTTATGAACTGTTGATTCGTGATTTCACAGGTACGGAAGGTCAGGCGCGCGGCAACGGAACGGTAAAAGGTGTTATCTCCAAACTTGATTATCTAAAGGATCTTGGTGTGAATGCCGTAGAGCTTCTTCCTATAATGGAATTCAACGGAAACAATTCGTGGGGTTATAACACCAATTTCTATTTCGCTCCAGACAAAGCATATGGTACCCCCGATGATTATAAGCTGCTTGTGGATGAATGCCACAAGCGCGGCATGGCTGTGATACTTGACATAGTGTTCAATCAGAGCGACGGCCTCCATCCGTGGTATATGATGTATGATATTGCGGACAATCCGTTCTATAACGGCTCTGCACCGCATTCCTATAGCGTGCTCAATGACTGGAATCAGGATAATGAACTGGTGCAGCGTCAATGGCACGATGCTTTGGCTTACTGGATGCGTGAATATAAGGTTGACGGGTTCCGTTTCGATCTTGTAAAGGGTTTGGGCGACAACGACAGCTACGGCAATCGTTATGATGCTGCCACAAACACATGGGGAAAGCCTTCCGATGCACGTACAAATGCCTATAACGCCACGCGTGTGGCCCGGATGAAGGTGTTCCACGATGCAATGCGCAAGGTCAACCCTGATGCTTATTTCATAAATGAGAATCTTGCCGGAGCCGAGGAGGAAAACCAAATGGCCGAGGATGGAGAAATCAACTGGGCCAATATCAATACCGAATCGTGTCAGTTCGCAATGGGATTCAGCTCCAATTCGTCGCTTAACCGCTTCTTCGCACCTTTGGACAAGCGCACATGGGGCTCTACCGTAAGTTATGCCGAAAGCCACGACGAGGAGCGTATGGCCTATAAACAGAACCGTTACGGAGCCACGGGTGTAAAGGGAAATATCCCGGCTTCTATGCGCCGCCTCGGCTCTGTTGCCGCACAGATGCTGCTGACCCCCGGGGCTCATATGATATGGCAGTTTCAGGAGTTCGGGGCCGACCAAACCACAAAGAACAGTTCGGGCAATGACACATCGCCGAAGAAAGTGATATGGAGCTATCTTGATAATGAGAACCGTGCCGGACTGATGCGTAACTATTCCGACCTTTGCAATATCCGTAAGGATAATCCCGAAATGTTCGGTGACGATGCTGTGGCGTCGGTAAACTGTTCGTCGTGGAGCGGACGTACTATTTCCATAACTAAAGATGGTCAGGAAATTTATCTTGTGGTGAATCCCTCCCCCTCGGCCCCGGCTGTGGTTCCTGCGCCCGTGGATCTGTCGTCCGACCGCTATCGTATTGTGGCATGCAGTTATAACACGGTGCCTGAGCCGTCGGCTGCGGGAGTGAATCTTGCGGCAGGTGCATTTGCCGTTTACGCCACATCAGGCATTGTATCGGGAATAGATTCAGTCGTTACCGAAGATTTCGGCGGCAGAGCACCTCAGGTGTATGGAGGCGAAGGTGTCATATTTGTCAATGGTGCTGAAAGTGTGCGGGCTTATTCGCTTGCCGGCATTGAAGTCCCTCTTACCGGGCTACGTCCGGGAGTATACATAGTGCGGGCCGGCGGCCACACTTCCAAAGTGATGGTAAGATAACTTACGCACATATAAATTATAATATCCGCCATGATCTCAAAGTCGTGGCGGATATTCTTTAATATGTGGGTTTTAATGTTTAAGTATGAAATCGGATGACAGAGTCACAGCATCTTCGAATGCTTTATTTTGTCCGGCTACAGTAATGAAAAGGTGTACGGCTCCGGGAAACATCGTATATTCTACCTCGTTTCCTGATTGTTGCAATCTGTTGGCAAATTCATATCCTTGTGCGCGGAGTATATCCCGTTCAGCGGCAACGATAAGAGTAGGAGGGAGAGATTTCAGCATGGAATATGGCGCATCGGCGGGCGATACGAGAGGATTATGGGGTATGTCGGTATAAGCTGAGTTAAAAGCATCCATAAGACAGCTGTCAAGACCATATCCTTTACCGTAGCGGAGCCAGTCGTCGGATCCATCGGAATAAGCTTTGGTGACAGGATAGAACAATATGAGTGATGCAAATGTGTTTTCCGGCAGACTCATGGCAGTGGCTATGGCGAGGTTGCCGCCGGAGCTGTCGCCACCTATGGATATTTTACCGCATTTCCATGTCGTAAGGCTGTCGGTAGCGGTTCTTACAGCCTCCACACAATCCTCCAACCCGGAAGGATATGGATTTTCGGGGGCTAAGGAATATTCTACTGCAAGCACTGCAATACCTTTTTCTGCCATTGCACCGCAATAACGGCTGCATGAGTTGATGCTTCCGAAAGCCCATCCTCCGCCATGCAAGTATATAAGTAGCGGAACTGTGTCGTTATCGGAGTTTATGTTTCGGAACAAACGGAGTTTTTCGCCTATGTCAGTACATTCTATTCCGGAAGGTAACGATGGCGTTGTATTTCTGGACTTTCTTACAGCCTCAAGATTGCCGATATCGCCTTTGGTTGCGGAGGTCACAGCCTCGGCTTGGGCACGTTGCAGATTTTCTGGCATACTTTTTAGGAAAATGTCAGCTTCGTGGGTGTAGTCGTTGGCCAAGGCTGCGGTATGACAAATGTATAGGGCTATAATACCTGTCAGGGAGTTATTGATAATCTTTAGTTTCATGTCCTTTATGAAGCCGGATTATTTTCTTTTGTATGATTCTTTTTGCGCTTCTTAGGCCAGGGGATGGATTGTTGTATTCCATAATTTCCATTTCAGCCTTTAGTTCGTTCATCAGTTCGGGATAAAAGCAGCATTGTGCAAATGCCTGTTTGAGACAAAAGGCTCTAATGGCATAAGGTTCGGTGGAGTTGATTTTTGAGAGGCAATAGTCGAGATAATCTGTCCTTATATCATCCGGAGTAACAGGTTGATGCTCCAGAATGGTTAGAATAAGTCTCTTCTTACCTATGTGGTTTGTGCGCAGTAAAATGTCTATAAGCTCGTTTCGTTTGTCATAAAGCCATTCCCGGTCCTCTTTTGAGAAATGAGTGAATACCCACAGGGCATTGTAGCTTACTCTGTCATCCTTATCCGTAATGGCGGAATATAAAATATCCTTCAGGTGATTATTGGTCATGCCGGAAGTCAGGCCACACAGCATCTGTATGTCCCGCCGGTGCATCCTCCCGTTCAAAACCTCCCTCACTTTCATTTGTATGACAGATGTTTGATGCACAAATTTACGTAAATTTTATAAATGATATCGCCTTATCCAGATAACAATATAAAATCGATTAATATCGGGAGATGTGTTGATGTCATAGCCTGTTTTTGTCGGTGTTTGAGGCGCCTCGGCCCTTATAGCGTGAACGCGCTGAATTGAAGTTGTAGCGCAGAGTGAGCGAGAGGTCGCGGGTGTCGGCTATCTTGGATATTGAAATGCGGCTGATGGCGTCGTATGATGTAAATTTCTGGCGCGATGTGTCGAACACATCATTCAGCTGCAACTTTAAACTCCAGTTGTCGTTGGCGAATGACTTATATAACCCTACGTTGCATGTCCATGAACTTTTTATGTAAAGATTGTCGCCATTGCCCGATGTCCGGGTTGAGAAATCTACATTGAGCCATATGTTCCACGGAAGTTGTATGGCGTTATTGAAGCGGAATATTCCGAGTGGCTTGTCAAGACTCAATACGTGGTTTTGATGCGTGAGTTTAAAGTCCTGCGCCTCAATGCCGGCCATAAACGACGGGTGCCAGCATCGGAAAAATGTAGGATTGTAGTTGATGTATGCCCCGTAGCTGTTGAACCGTGGCATATTCTCCATTTTGAGCAGCGTTACTTCGTCGTTGCCGGCATACTGCTGGGTCTGCCACATGAAGTAATTGCTGGTGGAGCAATATTCAAATTCGAGGATGACCTCTTTCCATCGGGCTGAAGCGGACAGATAGTCCCGGTATATGGGCCTGAGGTTGGGATTTCCTGATTGGTAGCTATACCGGTCTATGTATTTTATGGCCGAACTGAGCTGTTCGAAAGCCGGGCGGCTGATTTTCCGGGAATAGGCTATGTTGGCTTTTACGCGCCCCACGGGAAATGACAAGGATGCTGAGGGTGCTATATTATGATATGTTCGGCTCTGATCCTTCTGGAGAATTCCTGACTGGTAGTATTTGGAGTCGGTATATTCCCAACGCACTCCGGCACTTAGTGACACTGCGCTGAAATTCTGCTGGGTTTCTGCGAACAGGGCCGTTGTGGTCTCTGCTATCCGGCTGTCGCTGTCAACTATGTAATCCGTGTTGCCTTTGTAGCTGTCGTTGCGCAGAATATCGCTTACTTCCGTTCCGAATCTCAGTTCTCCTTTCCATACAGTAAGCGATGCGATGGCATTGCCGGCGAGCAAGCGGTTGTTTATGTTATTGTTGGTGATGAAATTTCTCGGAGCATTGATGGATGATGTCTCGGTTTCGGCGCTTCGCCGGTCGTTGATCTGCCATATGGCGTCGAAATTGGCCGATAGCTGCCAGTTGCCTATGTTGCCGGAGTAATAAGCGCTCAAAATGTGCTGCCGGTTGTGTCGGTTTACATCGGAGGTGTTGTCAAGATTTTCGGAGAACACATAGTTCTGCCGGCGGTAGGCTGATGATATACCGGCAGAAACGGAGGGCCGGTAGGAGAAATCGTAATAAAATCCTGAGTTATGGGTTCCCCGCACATAGTTCAGTCCCACTTTACCCTGATATACGGGATATTTTATGTATTCTTTTCCTTCGCTGTTTTGAGCTATGGTGGCTGATTTAAAAAATTGGGTGGTTGAGTTCACAAAGCGTGGCCTTTCACGGTAATTTTCGTAATTGACCATGCCGAAAACATCAAAACCGTTTTTGCGGTAATTGAAATTAGCCTGTTCAAAGAGATAGGCATAGTGCTTATATCCTATGGTGGTGCGGTCGCTGAATGAAAAGTTCTCGCCTGTGGGGGTAACTGTGGTTATACGTATGACGGAATTGACTGTGGAAGCGTATCTTGCTCCGGGATTGGTTACTATATCCACACTCTTTATCTGTGACGACGCAAGTTGGTCAAGTTCGGATTTGTCACGTAGCTGGCGGCCGTTTATGTAGATCACAGGTGTCCCTTTGCCCAACACTTCGAGTTCGGAGCCGGATTTTATGACGAATGGCATTTTTCCGAGCAAGTCACCGGCTGTGCCCTCATGAGAGAGATATGTGCCGGCCACGGCAACCTGAATACCGTCGTTTTTAAGCCGTGTCATGGCCGGAGAATGGTTCACTGTCACTTCGCCGAGCTTTACGGCGTTGGAGGCCAATATTATGTTTCCTATGGAATCTGGAGGGGAGGAAAGATATTTGTCGGTAAATCCCAAAGCTGAAATGCGCATTATCGCATGGCGTTCAGGGCGGTCAAGCGAAAAATGTCCTTCTGCATCGGTCACTGTGCCTGTGATCAATGTGGAGTCATTGGGCGTGAGGAGTGCCACTGTTGCAAACTCTACGGGCGATCCTGAATTATCTTTTACGGTGCCGTTGATGTGTCCGGCTGCTCCGAAAAGGGTGTTGGCATGTAAGCAGAGCATTAGCCCTGCCATTAAAGGTTTTAATGACATAATGTTATGGTTGAATGGTTGTTGTTATAATCCTCCTGTAGCGATCCAGCGTCCTGTCGCATTCTGTTTCAGCACCAGAGTAGGCCGCACTATGGAGCCGTTTTTAAGCCGCATTGTTGCCGGAATAAATATGGAGTTTTCATTTCCGGATCTGAACGGTGAGCCTACTGATACAAGTTCGGACCCCGAGTATTGTTCATGATACATAGTTTCAGCGATTGCCGGGTCTATCAGCCTGTTTATTACGGATATATCCCATTGACTTAATGCATTGAGCAGTACTGTGGCGGTTTCCTCGGCATTAAGCCCCGGTATGCCGTCGGGATTCAATGCGGGTTCGATAAACCGTATGCCGGCAGGTAGGGAAAAGCTATTTGCTGAAAGCAATCCATAGGATATAGATACGATCCGTAGAACTTCTATTGTCTTTTTCCCGTCAATTATGCTTACAGAAGCAGTTTTCAGCCGCATGGTCTCATTATCAATTACATAACGGCGGATATGCTCTGACTCGGCAATCGAGGTGTTGAGCATATAGGGATTTTCAAATTCGCCTTGAGCCTTGGCATGGATGGTGAGCACGATATCATTATTCTCGTTCTTTGATACAGTATATTCTGCTGTGTTGTCGCTGTGGCATTGTTCCAATTCCTTTTTGAGGATTTCGCGGGGCGACAGCAGTTTTTCCATGTATCCGAGTACCTCGGCCGGTTCTGTTTCCGGAAGATTCCAGCCGATACCCAGCGGAGTGATCCACGTATAGATATTCTTATTATATCCTACAGCCACACGATTACCTTTATCCACGCGCCAGGTGGAAAATGAATCGGTTTGGGATATATTTATCTTATGGGTAACAAAATCGTTTTTGCTGTTGATGAACTTGAAATTTTCCATGGGTGTGGTGCGTACCTCCACTACCATCTCAATGTTGTGGATGCTGTGCATAGAGTGGAGCACTGATGTCAGGATATCTTTTGCCGACATTCCTTTAGGAATAAGCGACAATATGACAAGTGCAGCTATGGCGCCGGTGCTTAGTCCGCCCCACAGCCATTTCAATCCGGTTGCTGTTCGATGCTTCTTTTCAATAGCCGAATCGATCCGTTTTTTGAGTTCCTTGGAAGCTTTGATATTACGGCGTGGGGTAAGTAGCTCCCGTATGTCGTTGTAATCGTCCATGGTTGTGGTTATTTTTCGGTTGAGTAATGTTTGCGCAGCTTGGTCATTCCGGATATGAATCTTGATTTGGCGGTGGAGGCCGGAATAGAGAGTATATGGGCTATATCCACAAACGACAGGCCGTCGATCACGTTCATTCGCACTATTTCGCGCTCTTTTGTCGGCAATGATTCCAACAGGACGTTAAGGCGTTCGGCCTCCTCGCAGTCGAGATAATCCTCCTCATTGTCCGGAATATCGTTTATAAATTCGAGGGAAACAGTAGGCTTCGATTTCCTTGACTTGTCCTGACATAGGTTATAGACTATGCGGAACAGATAGAGCCTTATGCTTTCAGGGCTTATTTCGGACTTGCGTTTTTCTAAAAGCCGCAACACCGCTTCATGTACAATATCTTCGGCTTCAGGCTTGCTTTCAACGCGGAAAAATGCAAAACGGACAAGATAATCGAGATTCTCCTCAATTATTCTGTGCAATATGTTCCGTCTTGTTTTATCGGTCATAACAGTTCGTTTGCAAATAAGACGGAAAACGGCTGAAATCGACGAAAATCAAGCGTTAAAAATCGCTAAAGAAGTGCACATAATCTATATAATTGATCAGTAACTATGTATCTTTACAGAACACATAAGGCATTTTGTCAAGACTGAGGTGATTATTTGCCGGTGCCGAAACGGGATGTGTCGATTGATGTGTCTTTGGGTTTGAATCCGTTAAAACGCCATATGAAAGTCAGTTTGAGATTTCGCGTCATGTCATGTACTTTCATACGGTAGTCTTGTCCGGCATGGTTGATCGCCATTGTCGGTGACCAACGGTTGAAAATATCATCTGCTTTCAGATCCAGTTCGTAACAACGGTTCTTCCCGAATTGCCATTTTATGCCTGCATCGGTTTTCCACAGGCTTGAAAGATCAGCTATTCCTTGAATCGAGGGCGAGATGTAAGAGAAGTCCACAGAAAGCGAGACAGGACAGTTTTTGGAAAAACGGATGGTGTTGTTCAATGCCCCATAAAATATCCATTTCCGGTTATCGAAACTGATATTGTGAAAATGGTCGGCCTTTTCCCGTTGGTTGAATACGTTGACTGTTGCAGTAGCATTCCAGATATAACTTACATTGAACGGCACATTCAGATTCAGGCCTATTGTGCGTTTATAGTTCATATTGATAGTCTGATAGATAAGTTGCAGTCCATCGGGCGATTGATATGGCAATTGTACGCTTGCTTTGTCACCATACTGAAAATACAGGGTAGCTGTGTATTTCTGACGCAATATGTAGGACAGCTGTGATGAGTAGTTGAGATAAGGTTTGAGATCCGGATTGCCTAACACCATGCTGTAATCATTAAGATAAGCCGTGCTCCCATGCAGCTCCCAATATGAGGGATAAATGCGCTGTGTGGTGAAGTTCAGTTGGAAAATGTTTTTAGGTGTCTTGTAATATGTCGCTCCGAGAGAGGGGATGAAATTCCAGTTGTGTTCGCTTCCATTGCGGTAATATTCCCCTTTTGCCGAAATATCGAACGACAATCCCCATTTGAAACTATGCTGCAAACCTATATAGGCATCGACAACATCCTCATCCATGCGGCCGTTAAAACCGGGCTGCTCCGGAAGTTGATAAGATTGGCTGCTGCGATCATCGGCATGCTGATACTCTAAACCATAACTTAATTGCCAGCCCCTTATGCCGTGGGTTTGGTCTATAAAAGCGTGGTAGCGGTTGATATCCTGTCGGTTTGATGAAATCACAATATCAAGACCGGATGGCAGTGCCCTCAGATTCTGGATCCTGTTTTCGTTATATCCCGTATAGTCAACGCCTGCCGAAAGCCCGAATGCCGATGTGTATCTGGCGGCAATGTTATGGTAGGAAATAGGAGAGTTATACCGGACATTGTTCAGATAATCCCCAAATGTCCCGCAGGTAAGGGACCGCTTGGAAATATCAGATGTAATCTGGCCGTTGTAAGTGAGGTTGAGCCGGCTTCGGGGAGAAAATCTATATGCAGCGGAAGCGTAAATCAGATTGGATAGATTGCGACCAGTGCGTCGGTTATTTTCCTCTATCATTGTTTTTGAGCCGTCATATGTATGATTTGAGAATGATTCTTCCCGTGACCACGATTTTGTGCGTGAGAGCGAATAATTGAGGTCGAAAGTCCAATCCTTTATGGCGTAGGTTGCGGACAGTACGCCGCCGTAAGAGTCATAATGGGCTTGATTATATCCAATCCGGGCCTGACCCTGCAAGCCGTCGAGCGGCGACGGAGTTTTCAACACTACATTTATGACCGCACCGTTTACATGATATTTTGCAGGCGCGGCATACATCACTTCTACATTTTTCAGCCGGTCAACAGGTGTGGAGTAAAGCAGTTGATAAAAATTCTGAACCGGCATATCGGTTAGTTCACCGTTGAGGATTATGGTTACATTCGAGGCTCCGGCAAGACCTATCATGCCGTTGTTGTTTACCACGCCGGGCAGATAGCCCAAAGCTTCAAGAATATTGTTGACGGGCTTATCACTGACGATAGCCGGTAAGTCGACAACTATCATGCCGTCCTGCCCTTTGATCTGCGGTTTCTCACTCTTTACAACCACTTCATTGAGCGTTCGTGACTTTATGCTGTCGGGTGACTCGTTCTGTGCTATCGCAGTAAGACCTGATAATAATGTTATGACCACTGTTATATTTCGCATAGTTTCTTTTTTGAGGCAAAATTAGACGGGTTTATTTGCCAGATAAAGCGATTATCCTTATTTAGGCTTAATCACATCCTTATTTAGTCTTAAATCAGAATGGTTCAGATATAGTGGACTGAGATAATGTGTTAAATTTGCATGTATGAAACACTTCCGGACATATAGCACTGTCATAGTCACACTGCTTGTCGTTTTGCTGGGCTATAATATATATTGCTTGTTTGAACTGTATGATAGCATCAGTCGCCAGACCCGAGAGCAGATAATTCAGTCGCTGCGTGATGCTGATCTGGATGAGATACTTAATCGCACCAATAAATATCCGGCACCGGATTCCATACCCACTTACAAGGGCAAACAACTATCTCAATCACGGTCGATACAAGGTGACACTCTTTACATTACTGTGACGGATGATAATGGCCAATTGTTGGAAGTTAGGAAAGATCCTCTTCCGCCGGGAACAAATTATTCCGATATAATGGTTAACGAAATAGGATATGGAGCACACCAGACCATTGATCCTGTCTATCCGTTTGTTGTTGCCGATATTGATAGCCTGTTCCGTTTGTCGTTGGCGCGTAAAGGCATTCATATTGATATTGCATTTGTAAAAAGAGTAATGTCGGATGGTAAAATAACGGTGGCAGACTCTATGTTGACTAATAAAACCGAGCTTGACAGTGTATCGATATGTTATAACCTGATGACAGGTGACCGCTATGTTGCCTGTTATTCTTCGCCAATGGGGTATATCCTCCGGCAGATGACTGGTATTGTATTATGTACTATAGCAATAATCATACTGATAACGGTTGCCTTATGGTATCTTCTCCATACCGTTTCAAAACTCCGCACGATAGAGGAGATGAAAGATGATTTTGTGAGCAATATGACGCATGAGCTTAAAACACCTATTGCGATAGCATACTCAGCCAATGATGCGTTACTCAATTATGAGGCCGACAAAGATGCGGTAAAGAGAGAAGCCTATTTGAAGATCGCCAACAAGCAGTTGAAACGGCTTGTCGAACTGGTAGAGAATATACTTGCCATGAGCATGGAGCGACGGAAAACCATGCGGCTGAGGCCGGAAAACATACATCTGTTGCCGTTTGTCAGTGAAATTGCCGCGGCCCAACGCATGAGAGGCGACAAAGAAATAACCATTGAGGTTGAGGGGGATGTATCGGTGTGCGTGAATGCCGATAAGATACATCTGTCAAATGTTCTGAATAATTTTATAGATAATGCTATCAAATATTCAGGCGATTATGTGAAGATTGTTATATCTGTTCATGCCGACGGTATATCGATAACGGACAACGGCATAGGCATACCGTTAAAATCAATTCCATATATCTTTAACAAATTCTATCGTGTGCCGCATGGTAACCGTCAGGATGTGCGTGGCCACGGCATAGGACTCTACTATGTGAAAAGCATACTTGACAAAATGGGTTGGTCAATAGATGTGCATAGTAAAGAGGGGGTAGGTTCCGATTTTACAATCAAATTCAGTGAAAGTAAAGATGAACGGTAAGATTCTGTTTGTTGAAGATGAGGCTGATCTCAGGCTGATTGTGTCCGACACATTGAGTGTGCAAGGCTATGAAGTGATTACAGCTGCAAATGGCATTGACGGGCTTGACAAATACAAAATTTCCGGTGCCGATATTGTTGTTGCCGATGTCATGATGCCGAAGATGGACGGTTTCGCAATGGCGGCAGAGATTCGCAAGCTCTCGCCCACAGTGCCGTTGCTGTTTCTTACTGCGAAAAGTGCCATTGACGATGTGGAGGAAGGTTTTGAGATCGGGGCAAACGATTATCTCAAAAAGCCGTTTGAGTTGCGGGAACTGATAGTGCGGATCAAGGCATTGCTACGGCGATATGGCAATTGCCGCAGTGAGGATATAAAGTATTCAATAGGTCGCTATGTTTTTAATGTGACGACGCAAACTTTGATTTTCGAAGGCAGGGAGAATGAGTTGTCGCATTTCGAGGCGAAAATCCTCCGGCTTCTATCGGCAAATATCGGTAGAACTGTTGATTCTTCCGACTTGATGTTGGCTGTATGGGAGCGTGACGATCCAAGCAACCGTAATTCTCTCCACGGCTATATCCACAAACTGCGCCGCGCCCTGCGCCACGACCCCGCCATTTCAATCATCAATCAACGAGGCTTCGGCTACATGCTCACCATCAGAACTACATAAAAACACTAAATTCCAGTTGCCATACGGTTTATAGTATCATGATACTTCGCCTTCATATCTTCTGGAAGAAATGATTCATCAATCAGTATGTGCCATTTCGGGATAGCTTTGTAGAAGCGGTAAAATAGATTTGCTATTGCTTTGTTATCCATGCCGCTGTCTCCCATCGCTTTTTCAAAGTCGGCTCTGCCTATCCGTTTTTTCTTTCCGTTTAGGGTGAGTGCAAGTTCTTCATCATCTTCCGGGATGACTATCGAAGTTGAAAGTAGGTCATATGCCGGAGCCAAAATATAGTGATCGGAGGGGCTGTAAAGGGAGAAATTCTTTAGGTGCATATCGGCATTTCCTGTGAGCCATGAAAACAGCACTACTTCCCAGAAGTTGACGACATTCAGCAGCGGGGCGGCTGAATATTTTTGGATAAGTTTTGCTATACGTTCGTATGAGCCTTTATATTTGTCCTCAGTGAGACGCTCTGACAACTGGCACATATCCTCCATCGCTATTTTGTCGCCTTTTTTTGTGCGGTCAATTCGACGGGTCAGATAACATAATTCGCCGTCGGCAAAACGTATTAGCGAGTGCGGCACGGTCTTGATCCCTGCGGCCTCAGCCATGTGCATTGTCAAGTCCTCATTTTCCGGCAAACTGGTAAATCTGTCGGTCTGCGGTTTTAGGATGAAGCGACCCCATAGTCCGACAATGGTGAAGCGTTGTGGCTCCCCCGCATGACCTCTCGCAATATCAAGCGAAAGTTTGGCCTGAACACCTGTCACGGTGGTGCTTGCCGCTATAATCTCGCGTGCAAGTTCCTTTATGTTGGCTCTGGTATAAGGCAATACCGGAACCGTTGCCGATTCAAATATCTTGCGAGCGCATGACTTATGGTAATCAACCTCGCTATCGGCAAGCGGTTTATAGCAGTAAAGGCACTTATTCATCAGTTCATTCGTTTACTTCATTTGGTACCACGCTTACATTACCAATGCAATCCTTACAGCATGCAAGCAACAGAGAAAATCTGTCTCGTGCAGAGATTTTCCAGTTCTGTTCGGCAATGTCGAGCAGCCAGCCTTCGGGTATAAGTCCGTCAAAGAACGGGAACAACACTTTGTCGCGGTAAGGTTTGTCGGATAGTGGTAGAGTCAAGCTCACTGACTTTGCTCTTTCGGATATCAGATAATCCGCATCATACTTGAACTCGTATCCCATATCATCTTCGGTTAGGAAACCGGCGAGGATATTGTCCATATATATTTTTGCCTGTTTCATCATTCATTTATTTTACCCGGTACCATTACAGAACCGAATAAGGCCAGCACTTGATTTACCTTGTCAAGACGGAGCGTTTCTTTTCCTTGCTCCATTTCACGCACAAAACGCAGTCCTACTCCTGATTTTTGCGACAGGTCAATCTGCGTAAGCCCAAATTGCTTGCGCATTTCCTTTACATATTTTGCTAATTGAGTCATGTTAATATACCCTTTTGGGTGCAAAGATATGAAATTTAATTCATTTTATACCATAAAAGGTATAAAATTTATCGCGCCACCATTTGTTATACCCTTTAGGTGGTATCACAGGGTAGTTTGGCGGCATTTCCGGGTAAACCTCTTAAAATGAAGAATCCTGTAAGCGAGATACTTACAGGATTTTAGATAATGTTTTTGCGGAGAGGACGACAGGAATGGATTGACTATACATGAATTTAGGTGATAATAACTGCTGAATTATTAGGCATTTACGGCGGCTAAAAGGCTCAATTATTGCCTTGGATTACTATCTAATGTCAGCAAAGGGGGTACCTATTGCGTTCAAGAGAGGATTTTTCTAAATTTGCACCTAAAATCCAATATACCAGATAAATATCTCTAAAAATGATAGAAATCTCATATAATGTCCGTCCCTTCATAAAACCGATTACTCAGCAGGTGGCAGTGCGTGTAAGATGGAATCGTAAGAAAAGCGAAACCACCTTCATCACCGGTGTGTATGCTGATCCTGCCAAATGGGATTCTGATGGGCTAAAGGCAAAGAAAAGCACTACACATATCATCGGACACAAAAAGTTTACTGCGGCTGAAATCAATGAACGAATATCTGATTTCAAGCAGGAGATTGGCCTTGTGTTTGAGAAATTCTCGATGAACAATGCAATTCCAACAGTGGCCGAGCTTAAGGATCTAGTCAATGAGGGGCTTGGAAGAAAGGATATGGATATTACCGAAATAAAACCCACCAAACGAAAGTCCATCAAAGAACTTCTTCAAGACTTCTTGTCAGAATGTGGTCGTGAAAAGAACTGGGACGATGACGCAAAAGAAAAATATACTCAGGCGGTCAATCATCTGATGTCAGCGGTGCCTCATTTAAGGGTTGACAGTATCACCATAGAGACCATGTATAAGCTCAGAGAATGGTATTCCAAGAACGATTATAAGAACCGCACGGTCTCCAAACAGCTCGTGATGCTCAAAGCTTTTCTTCGTTGGATAAACGATTTGAAAGGCTACTCAATACCGGAAAAGGTTTTGAATTTCACTCCCCATCTTAAGGTCGTGAAAAAGACCGTGACATTCTTGCACTACGACGAGTTGATGCATTTAATGAACTTCCCGCTTGAAAAACAGCATATTCGACTGGCAAGGGATTTGTGGTGTTTTATGGCTTTCACCTCTTTGAGATATTCAGATTTGGCGAATCTCAAGGTCGGACATATCTGCGATGACAGGATTGATATGGTGACACAGAAAACTAGTGACCGAATCACTATTCCCCTTACTGAAAGTGCATTGGCTATCTACAACAAATACAAGGATTCTCCTACTCCTGACGGTCATATATTCTATGTCCCCGCCAATCAAAAAATGAACGAATACATAAAAATCGCAGCAAAAGAAGCCGGAATCGACCGCATGATAGTTGACACCTATTTTGTAGGAACTGAACGGCGCGAAGAACAGCATCCTTTCCATGAGATTATTTCATGTCATGATGCGCGAAGAACATTTGTATCGTGTTCGTTGGCAATGGGCATTCCTCCGCAGGTGGTAATGAAGGCTACCGGGCATAAGGGCTACAAGACAATGCAGCCATATATCGACACCGCTACGGAGACCCAAACACTAGAAATGGAAAAGTGGAACAAGACTCAATACCGTTCCCAAATCATTACGCTGTTGGACCAAATGGATGAAGCTAAGTTAATCGAAGCGTTAGCAGCATTGAAAAATCTCAGTTAGGAACACTAGAAACACCTGCTGAAACATACCTCAAATCCTTATATGTGAATAAGAATTAAGCGTGAGTCCTTCTGCTCTCTATGCTTTGTGTGTAGAGAGCGGTTGAAGACTTCGCTATAGAAAACAAAAAATTAGCCCGGTATCACTGACTTTAAGAAGATTGGTCAGAAGGATATTGGAAGACGGATAACGGTGTCAGTATATTGGGATCAGCTTTAGTCTCCCCAATGAAAGCAATACGCCCGTGAAAGGTTAAGTCAGATCGAAGAGATACTGATGACGGCCTTTCTTTTTTCTTTTCACCTCCAGATATAAAAATAGCCCCAACCAATAAAGAAGGTCGAGGCTATGTAGTTTTCAGAATTGTTGTTCAGTAAGAATTACCGATTATCAACATATATTCTTTGTTGTATGAATTTTGCGAGATTGATATTGGCGGATAGCCCGGTTTTGTGTAATGCCAGTATTCCTGTGTGCTGCCACGAAACGCATCCTGAGTATCATGCTTATCGAAGTAGAAGCCCAATGCCTTTATTTGAGCCTCCCATGCCTTGAATACGGCTGGAGTGAAAGAGGTTGCTATGATATACTCAAAGGTGTTTCTGTCATAAAGGAAGATTGTCAGTTCTACCTTTTTACCTCCGCTACTTACATTTTTCGTATAGGTGGTTTTGATACCATCATTATTAACCGACGTACCTTTGCTACGATAGCCATTCTTCTTGGCTAAAGTAGTAAATACAGACAGGGGATCCTTACTGGTTGCTACTGATAGCAACTCTTTCACGCTTGGCTTCGTGGTTGTCGGCTTCTGAGCATATAGACTGATGCTAAATGCCGTCAGAAGGGTTAAAACGAATAGTAGTCTTTTCATTAGTTTGATTAATATTCATGAGTGTCAATATATCCTCTACCGTAGCAAGTGGTACAACGATTCCTGCGAGTTGTCCAAACATTGTTGGAATCGAAATATTGGTCTTCCAAATATCCTTTTCCAGAGCATACAGGACATTTTATACGTTTTGCCTGTTTGTGGTATGTTGTTCTATCTGCTTCCTTTTCTCTGGATATTATCTGTCTAAAGATTGCGCCATACTTAGTGATGTCTTTATCGATATACTTGCTAAGATCGTACAATACCACATTAGTTTTGCTATTGATTAGATATAACGCGACTGGAGTTGTAATAATTCCTTCACAGCCATATTTATCAGTCTCATATATCCTTCCGGGTTTAAATATCATCAGCAATCCCAATTCACCGGCTTGATAAGACTCTTGAAGATACTTAAGAAATTCCAAGTTTGTTGAAGGCACATCAAATGCAAATACCTGCTCAGACTCTCTTTCTCCAAGAAGCTCATAATATCTTGTTTTTTTACAACTACTTGAAAGTGGGAACAAAGTAAGCATTTCTTCCGCGTTAACAATATAAATGACCGGCAAATTATTTACATTGTAATAGGGAACTGGTATTTGGAATGTGGCTTTATTTGTTGAAAAATGCCCATAATACGAACTACTCTCAAATGGTCGTATGGAATAATATCGAGCTGTTGATAGAGCATTTTGGTACTGTTCAAACTTAGTATTGTATTCAGCTGATTGTTTAAACAGTTCCTTGTCTAATTCGCTTATGTCTGATTTACCAATGTATTCCCAGAAGCTTTTATTACACAATGCCCTAAGTTTATTGCAAGACTCTTTTGAATCCAGTTTATCCGCATTTTGAATTAGGCTTGAATAGCTTGGAAGACCATCATTACTACCTATGTGGGTTGCCAATAACCGATCGGGGAACTGTCCATTCTTTACTCGTTCCGTTTGACCTGATTTGTGTGTATATGTTCCGTCCCATAATTCAAAGTCTGATGATTTTTTTGACATTAGACTAAAGTAGTTATCTAAGGGACTGTCAGTAAATTCATCTATCTTTTCGAATATTACTGACCCATCTTCTGTTCTCGTATATTTCTTATTTGGATTTGCCCATATCTCATATACAGATCTCTCTTTAACAGGAAGTGGCACTTTCTTGAAACTCCCCGTAAATTTATCCCCATTAGGAAATATAAGAGAGTAATCATTACCCTTAGAGTATTGGAAATATCCCCCATCCGCAAGCTTAACTAAATACCTTGAAGAATTATATTGTGTAGAATCACCATATACGGTTATTTCATTGCGATTCAAACTTAGCCTGCTCCCATTCAACAAGATAGCGTTTAACCACTTGCCTTCCCATTTCCTTTCGGTAGCTTCGGCTACCCAGTTGTTAGTTTTAATTTTCCCTTTTAGAATCTGTGCAAGTTTATCATCTGCATCAGGAGAAAATATTGAGTTTGAAAAGTATAGTCGTGGTTTTGATGGCCTTATCGAGTAATCATAAGGAAGCGTATTTTTATTAATGACGGAAATAGTATAATTGACCTTATCGGTACTATCAACAGGAAGTGAATACTCGTCTTTATGTCGATGGCCATAAAATACGGAGATATGACCTTTGGCTAGACTCAGATTAATCTCTAACTTTTTTGTCTTTTTGTCGTAAGAATAATCGTAAGTGATCTCTCCGCTATAAATTTTCGCATCATTCAAATATAATGATGCAGTGCTGATGTGTTCACCATTGAAATTTCCTGATAATTTCAAGATATATATATCCACCAAAGTCTGGTCATTATAACTTCTATACTTTTGACCGTTGTATATCAAAAGTGTCCCATATCCCGATGGCTCTTTTTGCTTTGTAGTCTTGTTCTTGACTACTTCTCCCACAAAAGTTAGCATTGGACAGACATCCCTCTCTTTACCAGAGACAGGGATGGTTAGCAAAATCAGCATTACAAATGCTATGATTAGTTTAAGATGCTTCGCCATAACTATTCTCCTAAATTTTGTTTTATGAAGTCATCCACATTATCATTGGTTATGATAACGAAGAATACGACATATACGGGATTCTCAAAATTCGGCATTAGCAATAATCCCTCTGATTCCATTTCATCTGCTTTAGCAATATACAGATATACGGGGTGGTCAAGCTTAACTTCGCCCCTAAGGTGTTCTTTCGGGAGGGTTTGTATGACAGAATCAATAGAATCCATTGGAATCGCCGTACATACTGCGGAAATCGCACCTAAGGATTCAGAAGGGACGGGCATCTCATATCCAGTCATCCCTTTTATCTTTTCATAATGATCCTTCAGGACGGTGGCGGATGCAGTAGTCAGGCTTAATACAGCCATCAAGAGAGCTACGATTTTTTTCATATACTTTCTTTCATGCCGATAAGCCTCACCCAACTCGGCGGTTATCACTTAGGGTTATGAAACAAGAAAGACGTGAGACTTGTCGCCTTACGTCCATCACCTAAGAGGTATGTCAAACTATGAGAGGAATCCCACAGCCGACATTTCCGGCCAAGGAAACCTTTGAGAGAATAGACAGAAGAAACAATATCTCACGTCTTATTTCATATCTGGAGTATGCGTACCACAAAGCGGTTTGCACCTGTAAGATACAAAAACAAAAAGTGAGCACTAGTCTCTTATCCACTCTCAGAATCTTGGCCGGATTTCCTTAGGTTGGATTTCAAGTTATGCCTTCCTTGCGCCGCCACGAGATTTCTCCCTCGCTTTAGTAATTACAAAGGTACAAAAAATATTCGAGACTAGCACCCACTATGCGAGATATTGTTTCCTCTACAGATAAGGAAACTAGCTGCTTACAGCCGCAGGAGGCGATATACTCTGTTCATTCATACCTTGTAGTTGATATTGGTTCATGCCCTGAAAAAGAAAAGAGGAACGATCATCTTGTCTCAGTCATATCAGGAACAAGCTCGCCAAAGCTTACAGCATGAATGATGAGATTCGAGTAAAACGTCCCTCTGAAATGTGTATGCTGAATATTGGCCTTGCGAGCCATATAGATACGACAAAACAGAAAGAGCGTCTATCTTACTCACTCTCATACTGTTCTTTGAATTGGCGATTCGTTCCTGATGAGAAAGAAAGGTTGACACTTTTCTTTTTCGATGGTATTTCTCCTCCATCTAAGTGCAAAGTTAATCAAAATATTTGAGATAGACGCTCTTATAGGCAATTAATCCTACAATTATAAGGATTTGAGAGGCTTCTTATTGGGTCATTACGTCTTTAATCTGCCTAAGGACTTCGACCGTTGGTTTCGGTTCTTTCTATCAATGATTGGAAATATTTTTCTTTCCATGAATCTCTTTCATTTTCTCTATCCCATAGTACTTCTCTATGGTGAGCTTCCATTTCATTCTCCCGATACAACATCTCTCTGTCTTTTTTAGCCTCCATAAAATAGGCTCCAAGGTAAAATGCCCCAACTAGTAAAGAAAATAATATTGGGATAATAGCCAATAGTGATTTTCGTGAGACCTCCCAGGCCTTACGTTTATTATGCTTATTATTTCGGTCAATTCGTTTACCCATAATTGGAACTTCTTTTTATATAAATAGTGTCGTTCCACTATTAATGGTGCAAAAATATCACAAAAAAATGCTGACTCTCCGTTATCTTTAACTTCTTGAAATTTGAGATCTTGCCAAAACTACGATAAATGGCGATAATTCAATGTATTACATTGCCAACCTCAAAAAATCGAACTTTATTCAGTGATATAATCGGTTATCATTAAGGCCTAATTTTATGACTAACATGACGATTATGATAAGCATGACCTCTAGTTATGATAAAAAGAAAGGCACACAACCGAAGTCATGTGCCGTTGAGATTGAACGTTCACTCCACCACCTCAAACTCAGCCAATGTATAGCAGAGGTCGCTGTGATTTCTGGAGTATGTTTCGAGAGCTTTTTTGCATGAGTCGAGAGATTTCAGATTCTGGGAGCCTGTGATTTTCTCCACATCCGTTGCCAGTGCTTCAAGGCCGGTATAGTATTCCGTATCTTCGTTCTCGACCCACAGATAATACTTTTCAGGGAAGTATTCTCCGGTATCGTCGTTTGTCTGATAAATCCCCATACCTGATTCCTCGCATTGGAAATAGAGCTTAATACCGGGGAACTTTTCTTCGATGAACTCTCGGACTTCATTGAGTTCTCCCCAAGCTGATTCAACGCTGAACGATACTGTACCATCGTCATGCAGTAGCAGATTGTCCCATGAGCCTCTACAATAGATTTTCTCCCAATCTCCATCAAGCTTGATGACCAGATTTCCAAGCCATGTTGATCCGAAGCCATTTTCATGTAGTCCCGGAGCCTTCATACACTCCAGTTCGTCCATGAGGGAGTGGAGCTTTTTGAGTTGCTCCTTATCTCCCGTTGCATGATACGCCGTATATGCCCAGTTAGGCATGACTCACCTCCTTCCCGTTTTCGTAGCGATAGACCTGAAGAGTCTCTGTTGTCATCCACTGGCAATCACTGAGGCGAAAGCCATACTTTTTTTCGAGGGTGCTGAGGAATGATTCAAAATCCTCGTATTTCTCGGATTCTTTCTTCTCTTCTTCTGACAGATGTATGATGTTCAGATAACCACCGCAGAAGTCGAGGATGATTACATAATTTGTGTCCATGATTATTTGTTGATGAATTGATTTTTAATTCGTTGTACTGTCGAGATGCCCACGTTCTGAAGTTTGGCGATATTCCTGACGGAATAGCCTTTCTTCAATAACGTTATGACATCCTTGTATTGCTCTCGTAAGGCTTCCTCTGATTTGGTCGAGCCTTTCTTCCTTCCTAGTTTGCCACCTTTGGCTATGTAGTTTTCCCTTCCGGAGTTGAGACGAAATTTGATATTTTCTCTTTCAAGTTGGGCGCAAGTGGATAAAGTGGCAATCATAACAGGAGCGAACAGGCTTGGCTTGCCTTCTTCGTCCAATAAGGTGAATTGCTCTTTCTGGAAGTATATGTTGATTCCTGCGTCGATCATCTCCTTGACAGTCGATAATACCTCAAAAGCATTTCGGCCAAATTGAATCAATTACTAGGTGGGACTGGCGTGGAAAGTATCCTTTCTGATATGTCGAAAGATGCGGAAGAAACAGACAGACAATGTGAATCATTGTGGTTAAATTGTCTAGAGGGTTATAAAACAAGCCATAATCTTGAGTCCCTTGACGATTCTCAGAAAGAGGAGGTCGCATTACAAAATAAAGATGTTTTTGAAGGGATATTGAAGGCTATTCAAAATTATTTGGTGTGGATAAATAACTTACTTCCTCTACAAGAAGAGTTCAAGAAGATCCTTAATGCTAATATGAAGCTAGCATCTGAATGTGATGAATTCATGACGCAGTATGTGGATGTCTCTTGGGACTCAGAGGATGAATCACATACACAACTTGTGTTGACTCCGTTAGAATTGTATTATGCTCTTAACTTCCTAAACGAGCCAACCGTCAGAGTTATCTTTGCTCATGTTAGTCCTGGAGTTCTTGAAGATATACTTAAAGCTTATCATGCAAAAGACAAGGATGCATTCTGCTATTTGATAAAGACTAATGGGGTTCATCCCTCAGAGAAACTTTTGGATTATCTGGCCGCAGGAACAGAAAAATTCTCATTATCAGGCATTATGTCGTTGTTCCCTTCGGATCCATCAGAACTATTTAAATTAATGGATGCGATGAACGATAATCCTATGGGAGGCGTGTTTCTTGAAGACCGATTAAACGAGACTTCTTCTGTGGAAGACTTGACTGTCTCCGAAATATCTCATATGTATGGAGAATGCGTTGTCAGATCGGTAGGAAAATTTTGTGTAAATACTAAGATTCCTTTGAAATTCAGAAAGAAATTCATGGCCTTGTATAATCAAGCCCGGACAACATTCTCTGACATTCCAGATCTCAGTGAACTAACTCCGTGTGAATCTGAAAACGAGATCGGCATGAGGATAATCGAGAAATTAAGAATCGATTATATCATGAAGAAGATTCACGAGGCAATGGAGGCCGATGGTGGCAACCGTTCTTGTGAGGCTGGAACGCAAATCTCGGAACAACATTCTGTGTCTTCGGATAAAAGAGGTGATGACGCAACAAAAAAGATAATAAGATTATCTAAGAGTCCTATTTTGCAATCTGAGTGCCTTTCGACAAAACCCGAGCACTCTTCCAAAATGTATAGGGAGGCTGCAAAAATTCTGTTTGATTTCCTAACTAGCAATCACGACACCGGTGTCTCACTTACGAGGAATAACATTGAATATGATTTCACTGGATGTATTGATTGTTCGATGGAAGATTTTCTTTACGTTTTAGGAGCAGATATAGAATATGAGCCCCAGACGCAACCTCGGATAAATTGGATAAAGGATAAAAGACCGAATTATGAATTTAAGGCTCTCATATACGCTCTTTATTGGCACACTAATGGTAAAAGCTTACAAGACAAAAGGTCAGGTGCCCCAAGTAAACATCCATATCTTTCCCTCTTTACAATAGACAACGTACCGATTAAGAAATTATCGGAAAATCCAGGGATGGTTAACAGCTGCGTCTACAGTTGGATAGATCTTTTGAAACAATGTAGCAGAAAGGCATCTGCAAGGTTTAAAAGAGGGGAAATATAAGCATTATATAGAAGCAATTATTCTAGTATTAAGGTGTACTCTTTAGAGTATGCCTTTTTTATTTGTCTTTTTGAGAATCACTATAACCGCTTATGTGCCGTTCCAAAATGGTTGTATAACGTTATATAACGTTGTATAACAATCTGAATAATAAGCGAATAAATGCTGGCATGAGGGCGCATTCCGTTGTAATTTTGCATCCGTAACATTAAAAATATGACAGATATGGATAAACCCCTTGTAAGCTGTACCGTGGAAGAGTTTCTGGACCTCGCGGTTGAGAAATTTGCGCGTCTGACTACAGGTCTTGATGATGCTGTTGCTCCCCCTAAAAGGCTTGTTTATGGCCTCGCCGGACTGAGCCAACTCTTGGGATGCTCTCAGTCCACCGCTGCTCGCATAAAGAAAAGCGGTGTACTGGCTCCTGCAATTCATCAGACTGGTAAGATAATCGTAATCGATGCGGATTTGGCTCTCGATCTTATCAAGGTGAAACGGAACCGGCGACGCGACTGAAACGGCGACATAAATAGCCTGAGAGGTAGTGGGTGCTATTGATAACGAGTGAAGCTCACCACTCAAAGAGAACAATGAAAAGTCTGAACAATAGGATGCGCGTGTCCTAGGAGGGAAACCCTGAATATGCGCTTGGGCGTGGGAAACTCCCATGCCGACAAATTTCAAAGTGTCCCTTTTTAAAAATGGGACAATGATTAAAATTTTTTTCAAAATGAAAAAAACAGAACTTGCGGTGGACACCATCTACCGCCTGAAAAATGGCTTTGAGGAACTGAAAATCTGCGTCCTCAAATCCAACCGCAACAACCCCATCAAGAACAAGAAAATGATGGAAGGTTGTATCGCTGTGGGGATGCAAAGCCCCGGAATCTTCGCAGATGCTATACTGGCATTGCAAGCCGGGTATGAACTGATCGATGTAGAGGACGGTCATTCCGTTGCTGCCGATGAGGTCAATGATTACCTTGTGATCGTTGACGGTAATACCCGTTTCCATGCCCTGGAACTGGCACTTAAAGCCAACCAACCCTTTGAGTATCTCTTCCAGTACAAAAAGTATAGCGATGCCGTTGAACTCCGCGCTGCTTATCTGAAGATGAACGTGTGCAACACCCCTACATCTACAGCTGACTTCGCCCGCGACTTGGAGGCAACATCAAGTAATCCTGTTTTGGTGAGCTATCGAGCCAAGATCAAGGATGGTCTGACCCCAAAAGCAGCAGGCTACGCTACGATAGGCAGAGAAATCGTCAAAAAGGATATGCGTGAGCTTCAGAATGGAAATACACCGGCGCTGTTCAACGACAAGCCCAATCAGGACTTGTATGAAAGGGTCTATGGTGGTATCTCTGACATTCGTGAGCAATCACCTGCAACCTTCAAAGGCACCGAGATTTGGTCTTGGATTGCCAACCAGATCAATGCTGCTGATGACAAACAGGAAATGGCTGAGAGTGTAATCAAGATGTTCCATACGATGCGTCCACTCCTGCTGCTGTCCATCCAGACTGCAAAAAGAGATGGGAACAAGAGCAAAGAGGTCGTCGTGAAGGATTATCTTGATACGGCACTGGCAGAGTTATCGTAATCAACCGGTCAGGGAGCTTAATTGAGCTGACCAAGTAGCAGTTCTCCATCCACCGTCCTCAGCTCCGACGGTGGTTTTAAACAGACCATATAATGAACAGGAGTTCAGGAAACATGTACGATTTCACGAATGAAATCTACACTTATAATCCGGTCAAAGGTGAATGTAGTCATAACTGTGGATATTGCTACATGAAGCCTATCAGGTGGCGGTATCATCAAGATCCGACCCTGAGACTCGATTTAAAAGAGCTGAAGACGAAGATGGGCAAGAACCGATTTGTCTTTCTAGGAAGTTCCACAGATATGTTTGCCGCCGATGTCCCATCTGAATGGATTGTGGCTGTGATGGATCACCTCTACGACTATCCTGAAAACGAGTATATGTTCCAGTCCAAGAATCCTGAGAGATTTTTGGAGTTTGTGAGCCATAAGCTCTGTAGAGAATTGAAAGAGAAGTTGATATTCTGCACCACGATGGAGAGCGATATGGACCATGAAGGTGTATCAGATGCTCCTTTGATTGCGGCACGGGCGGCGGCTATGAAAAAGATTTCATCTATGGGCTTTAAGACTATGATAACAGTTGAGCCTGTAATGAAATATTCTAATGCGGCCCACTTCGCTGACCTGTTGGCTTCGGTTAACCCAATTCAAGTGAATATCGGAGCTAACACCAGTCGCCAGTTCAAGCTTATCGAACCTGACAAAGCTGAGATATTGTCTCTTATCAAGGAATTGGAAGGACGCAATATCACAGTCCATCAGAAAAGCAATCTTGAACGATTGATGAAGTAAAAAACTTATGGGCGACAGAGTGTTCAAAAGCCCTAACTACCACTCTTGACTCTGGAGAGGGGATTTATTCAAAATCAAAAATGAAGAATTTATCTGAACTATCTCCCAAAGAGAGGTGGGTATTGAAATTCAAAACATTTCTCGCAGAAAACGATGATGGAGAAGCCTACGATTGGAGACTGCTAGCCGATCCTGATGATTTTATCTCTGAAAGACACCTTAAACGGAAATATGGCCATGAGGATATAAATCCAGAACTGTATACATTTCGACTTGACGTTGAAAAAAGACAGGACAATATCTATCGTGTAGATTTTCCCTGTGAAATATCGTCATACGTCGAGGATATATGTGAAGCCGGTCCACTAAGATATGCTGTCGGTGTTTCCGGGAAGTATGCAAGAATATTTGGCAAACCGCGTCAGTTTACCTTGAAGTTCAATTTGTTCAAACAAATAACAATTAAAACTTGTGTGAACTTCAAAAGTTTACTGTCGACCTTATACCTTGCATTGCAGCTGATACCCCCAATCATTTTTGAGAAGGTCTCTCAAAGCGAAATCGAGAAGGATAAAACACTAGATGAGATTGAAGAAAAAATATTTAATGAATATTCTATCGTCGTCGATGGTCTTGAAATCAATCTCAATGATGACTCGATTACAATCTTATTGCAACGTGTTTAGCTTTGTTTGGATAACAAATCTGCTCCTAAACGCTTAAAACAGCTAAAGAGAGCCCATTATCGCCTTATGTGTGATATGATAATAACTAACAATACAATTTTCCAAGGAGACTACGAAGGTGTAGGCTCTTGGGGTGGCCCGGACAGTGCCAGCCATGAAGAGAACTGTCTAGTGAGAAAAGTGATAATTCCTGATAAATTCAGTGGCGACGTAAAAGCTTTGTGTGAATATGCAGGAATTGAGACAATGACTCCGGGAATGCATATCATAATGTCTTTACAAGAAGCTTTGACAATCATCCCGAAGAAAAGAAGAAGAACCGAAAGTTATAAACCATTAATATCATTCCTGAATGATGAGATGGATATAACATTAGAATTAACAACCCTAAAAAACAAGAGCTATGGACGAAGAAATGAAAGAAATCCAAAAAGCGCTGAATAAAGGGCGAAAGAAAAATCCTCGAAAGAGCGGTAATAGCAATGAAAGGCCCTGCAATCCCTTTATAGACCCAATCCAGATAACTGCCGTCAGCAGTAGCACAATATGCCCGACACCGCCATTTGCTGTCAGGACTAGTGGTAAATACCCTGAATGGGACTATCGTGGTGCCACAATGAGATGCTACTACGCAGGAGGCATTTGGATTGATGCCGCAGGACAATATGTTATGTGGGCTTTCTATGATAGAGCTAATTCTGTCATTACCCAAATTAAGCCACTCGAAGTGCAAGAAGATGTTGGTGGAAGATTTGTATCGGTCATAACAAAAGGGAATTCCATCAAAACCTATTTGAATGATGCCGTGAAAGTCTTATTCCCATCAACGGCGAATAACCCGGGTACTAGTACAACTACATGGAAAATGGCACCGATAACACCTTCTTCTGTTGTTCCTAATCAGCCCAATAAGCCTAAAGTAAAATTATTGGAACATGATGGTGAAGAATATGGATTCTACTACAAACCGATTGGCGATGATAAAACCTCTTTTTGTGTATCTGCAAAGGGTGCAAAAGCATGTGGCGGCTTCATTGACTGGACAAACAGGAAATTTAATACCTTCTATCCATATAAGGTTTACAGCGATGCCAATGGAAGACTTAAAGTCAAGGTCAAACAGCAGGATGGGACTTGGGAAGAATATGACATGGCTACTGTTGTCTGTACCGTATTCAATGGAAATCCACTAGATGCAAACCATGAGGTGAAGTTCAAAGACGGTAATGTAGGCAACTGTGATGCGGACAATCTGTACTGGGGATAATTCCTGAAATGAAGACAGATGAGACTGGCTTGAAACACAGCCAGCCTCTATCGCTTACGCAAAGTAGTGTGGGCGGTGTGTATGATTTGGTAGTCCACAAAGTGGAATAAAAAAGTGCTCAAATCACCATAAAATGCTATATATTATTGTGTTTCTGCGAAGAAAATATTCCATTCCGGTTTTCAACCGGGTACCAAAATCAAACATACTCACACTCACTTGCGTCAGCAAGTATGGTTCTTCGGAGAAGAGCCTCAATAATCACTTATAACAATCAGACAAAGATGAAAACAATAATCAAAGAGATACCAGAAGGAATAAGGTATCTTTCAGACTGGGACGGATTCAATCATCTTCCCAAACATGAACACTACATCCTTGCAAAAGAGATATGCGGCTGTGGTGCTACAGAGGCATTCATCAAGAGCAATGAGCCTCTGATAATCGCCATGCCGAGAAAACATCTTCTTTTCAACAAATACAGTCAGCATATCGGAGAGAATATTTTCCTTTATCGTTTCTTAAATCAGAAACAATATTTCAGCGACAAAACTCCCACAAAAGCATATTTGGAACTGTTCGACCGGCTTTTCATTGAGTATATCGGGAACGGAGGCACAAAGATTCTGACCACATACGACTCCCTAGATCGAATAACAGGGCTACTCAAACAGGAGGGCGTTGATTTCAATAGATTCAGAGTGGTGGTTGATGAGTTTCAACAGATAATAGGCGACGCACCTTTTAAATCTAACATCGAGCATCAGTTTTACACAGCATTGAAACGGTTTGACTCTGTTGTATATCTCTCTGCGACACCATATCTTCAGCGCTATCTGGAAATGGCCGAACAGTTCAGAGATTTGACATTCATTCAGCTTAAATGGCCAAGGCCGTCAATAAAGAAAGCTGATGTCAATGTTATCAAACTGACCAAATCAATAACTAACAAATGCTGTGAAATTATCAGAAACTACCAATCCGGCAATGTTCCTTATGTTAATGTCGGAGATAGACGCGAAGAATCCCATGAAGCCGTATTTTTTCTCAATGATGTCAAGTCAATCATTAATGTCATCAAAAAGTCGGGCTTGGAACCGGATGAAGTCAATATCCTTTGTGCTCCTAGGAAAGAAAATCACGACCGAATTAATTCTCTCAACAAAGGGCGTGATGAAAACCAACAAAAATTTGCCAGAGGTGTGATCCCGGGCAGAGGTGAGATGCATAAGATGTTTACTTTTTGTACTTCGACTGTCTATATCGGTGCTGACTTTAATTCGGAGTCTGCCTACTCATATATTTTCTCCAATCCCAACGTGGAATCCCTGACTATTGATGTGTGTACCGACATTCAACAGATAGTAGGAAGGCAGCGACTTGATGAAAACCCATTCCGTCTCAAAGCTGACCTCTATTATTATTTGAAGAAGCCTCTTGTGTCAGAAGATGAAATGAATGCGACCATTGAGAAGAAGCGAGCTGAGACTAAGAAGCATATAGAGAACTTTGAGAATGCCATACACAAGGACAGTCAGCTTAAAACTATTGAAGCTCTGATAAACAAGGGACATGGCGACCAATATTGCTGCATCTCTGAAGACGAGAACGGCGACAAGACCATTGTGGAAAATAACCTTATCGCAATCGCCGAAAAAAGAGCATGGGATATAGCCAATACTGTCTATAAGGGTGATTTGTCATTGATAAAGGCATTGAAGAACTCAGTCAATATCATCAGGGATGTTGATGATGAAAATCCCGACGTTAAGAAGCTCTTCATGGAATGGAGCAAGGACGGACAATTCAAGAGGCGTATGATAATGTACTGCGAGCTAAGGGAGAACGCCCCGGATTTGTTAAATAAGTGCGTGTTCATTCCAACGTATTTCCATGAATATTATGATATTTTCGGAAGAAAAGGTCTGGAGGAATTGCAATGGAGACAGGATTATATCAAAGAAGCTATGGCACCAACCCCGGAAGACAATATGCCCCATCAACAGATTGTGGAACTTCTCAGGGTTAAATTCCAAGAGGGTAAGGAATATCCCAAGGAGGACATCAAACAAGCCTTGATAGAGATATATCATTCACTAGGAGTGAAAGGGAAACCGAGTGCCACGGACATTCAGCGATATTTCGTTATCAAAGAATCTTCGAAGAGAATTAACAAGAAAAAGGTAGCCACCATTGAAATCATTTCTCACTGGCAGACAAGACTCAGCGTTTTCCGTGGGATTGCAAACGTTAAGAAACCGCTGTATTGCTCTGATGTTGATGCCGTGCTTGAAACGATACAAATTGGCGATAGCTTTCGTATCAAAACCAGAGTTAAGGAATTACGGGCCATATCAGATAAAGAGAAATTTGATAAAATCAAAAGAAGCCTCCCTGTTATTACTTGGAACGGTGCATTTGACTATCGTGATGCTTCCGGTTGTACGTTGTATTCCTCATTCACAGCATTGGACTTTGACCATGTTGAAGACCTGAAGAAATGCGGTGAATGGTTGCAGACATTTCCGTGTGTGTATGCCTATTTCAAATCTCCTAGTGGAAAGGGAATCAAGGCTATAATCCTCCATGACAACCGCAACAAGGAGAATCATTCTGACCTGTATGCCCAGTTGCTTAAGATGTTCAACGGTTATGGATGTGATTCTTCGACTTCTGATCTGGCTCGCGGGAATTACCTTTCTTACGATCCGGACGTGTGGAAAAATCTCGCTGTTCAGCCATTCCACTATGAGCCATCTGAAACAGAGGAAAAGCTACCGCTTTCTTCTCAAACTGTTGTAAAAGACAAAAACGGAGAGCCTGTGTTGGCTCAGGATGATGATTATACCAGTTTCTTCCTCTATCGTTTAAGCCGGGAATTATTGTCGGATGAGTCGATAATCAATATGCTCAGGAAAAAGTGGACTCAGCAATCCATAGTCAGAGGTCGTAATAACACCGCGCTGACTTATGCCGGTATTCTGTGTAAAGCAGGAGTGGAGCAATCAAAGGCCACAAGCTTTATTCATGAGCTTATTCCAGACCTGCCTAATGGTGAACTAAATCATGCTGTCAGATATGCCTATGACCATAATATCTTTGGCTCCAACAGGCGCACCTATCTGAAGCGTAAACGACGCTGACACCGCTGTGAAGTAAGGGCCATCAGCCAATCATACATATAAAAAAAGTTAAAATCACTCTGATTTTAGGGGTACCTATTTGGGGTACCCATTTTTATGGACATAAGAAAACCCGCTGAATTTCAGCGGGTTGATTCTTGGATTGGCGGAGAGGACGAGATTCGAACTCGTGGTAGGATTGCTCCTACGTCAGTTTAGCAAACTGGTGGTTTCAGCCACTCACCCACCTCTCCTGAAATGGTGATGCAAATTTAGGTAGTTTGTTCCATTTATCCAAATTTTGGAGGGATTATTTTGTTCCCGATTCACGGCAAGAGCTTTAAGGTGGAATGTTTCGGTAGCTTACGTGCCATATTACATGGTTTTTCGCTAAATTTGCAGGATGAAATTCACAATTGAAGCTACCGATTTGGCCGGCAAAGCGCGAGCCGGAGTGTTCACTACGGATCACGGGCCGGTGCAGACCCCTATATTCATGCCTGTGGGAACCCAGGGCACTGTAAAAGCCGTGCATGGCCGGGAACTTGTAAATGATGTAAAGGCTCAGATAATTCTGGGAAACACTTATCATCTTTATCTCCGTCCCGGCACTGATATTCTTTATCGTGCCGGCGGCTTGCATAAGTTTATAGGATGGGATAAACCTATATTGACCGACAGCGGCGGCTTTCAGGTGTTCTCCCTGTCACATAACCGCAAGCTCAAGGAGGAAGGAGCATGGTTCCGGAGCCATATCGACGGTTCGAAACATCTTTTTACTCCGGAGAAGGTGGTGGATATACAGCGTATTATAGGAAGCGATATAATGATGGCTCTTGACGAATGTCCTCCCGGCACATCTGACCGTGAGTATGCCACACGGTCGCTGCGCCTTACTCAGCGTTGGCTTCGCCGGGGCTGGGACCACTATAAATCCACGGAGCCTGTTTACGGGCATTACCAGTCATTTTTCCCGATAGTCCAGGGGTGTACTTATCCCGATCTGCGCCGCGATTCAGCCAAGTTTGTGGCCGATCTCGGTGCCGACGGCAATGCCATAGGTGGCCTCGCGGTGGGCGAGCCGGCCGAGGTGATGTATGATATGATAGAGGTAGTGAATGAGGAGCTTCCGGTTGATCGCCCGCGTTATCTGATGGGGGTAGGTACTCCGGCCAACATTCTTGAGGCCATTGACCGTGGAGTGGATATGATGGATTGCGTGATGCCTACCCGCAATGCCCGCAACGGTATGCTTTTCACCTCGCATGGCATTATGAATATGCGGAATAAAAAATGGGCCGATGATTTTACCCCGATTCAGGAGGACGGTCCCTGCGACATTGACAGGATATATACCAAGGCGTATCTGCGCCATCTGTTCATAGCCCAGGAAATATTGGCCATGCAGATAGCCTCGATACATAACCTCGCATTTTATCTCTGGCTGGTAGGGGAGGCCCGACAGCATATTGTGGCCGGAGATTTCAAGCCTTGGAAAGCGGAAATGTTGCAGCGGGTGACCCGCAGGCTTTAAGCATATTGCCAATCTCTGACCAATAGTGATGTTCAAGATTCTCGATCTCTATATAATAAAGAAATTCCTTGGCACATATGCGTTTGCCATTGTGCTGATCCTTGCCATAACGGTGATGTTCGACATCAACGAGAAGCTCGATTCATTTCTTAAAGCTCCTCTTGAGGCCACTGTGTTCGATTATTTTGTGAACTTCCTGCCTTATTTCGCCAACCAGTTCAGCCCGTTGTTCACATTCATTGCCGTCATATTCTTTACATCCAAGCTTGCCGACAATTCCGAGATCATAGCCATGCTCTCAACGGGCATGAGCTACCGCCGGTTCATGCGCCCCTATCTTGTGTCGGCTTGTGTTATCGCGGCCGCAAGTTATGTGCTGAGCGCATATATCATACCTCCGGCCAATGTGAAGCGTATAGAATACACAAATACGTATGTGAAGAACCGTCGTGTGGATTACGGCAGCAATATCCAGATGCAGGTGGGAAAAGGGCAGATCATGTATATGACACGCTATGACAACACCACCAAGACCGGTTATAAGTTCTCGCTTGAATCATTCAAGGACAAAAAGCTGGTTTCCCGTCTTACGGCCCAGTCCATAAAATGGGACACCCTCTATCAATGGCAGGTGCGCGATTATATGATACGCCGTTTCACAGGCACACGTGAGACTATAGAGCGCGGCAACCGTCTTGATACTATAATACAGGTGGAACCGCGCGATTTTCTCATATCAAAAAATGATCAGGAAACCATGTCGTCGCCTGAGCTTCGCCAGTATATATCACGGCAGAAGGAACGCGGATTCGCAAATATCAAAAACTTCGAGATAGAGAATCACCGCCGCTATGCCATGTGTGCGGCAGCTTTCATTCTCACGGTGATAGGCATGTCGTTGTCGTCGCGTAAGGTAAAAGGCGGGATGGGTATAAACATTGGCATAGGCCTTGTGCTGAGTTTCAGCTATATTCTGTTTATGACCGTAACTTCCACATTTGCAGTGAGCGGTTACACTTCGCCTATGGTGGCCATGTGGATACCCAACATTATATATATGGTGATAGCCGTGGTGCTTTATCGCAAAGCCTCAACTCAATAAGGCTTCTATGCGGGGCAGCACAGGTGTCAGTCCGTCGTTGATTATGACTTTTACATTGTTGTGCGGATTTGCGGGTACATACGAATCCTGCGCATCCATTCTTGCCGTTATCTGATGTTCAGGCCATCCGCTGCGGGCTTTCACCCGTTCTATTCTGATTTTCCTCGGTGCCTCTATGCGCCATACCTCGTCCACGAATGCGTCAAGGCCGCTTTCGTAGAGTATAGCCGTTTCCACGAATGCCCGTGTATGTTGTTTCCGGCTTATTGATCCGGCCCATGAGCACAGGTCGCTTTTTACCGCTCCGTGCACTATGCGGTTGAGTGCGGATAATTTACCGGAGTCGGTGAACACGGTTTCGGCAATGATCTTTCTATCGATAATTCCTTCGGGTGACACAGCCTGCGGATGTATGCTGCAAGTCAGGGCCTTTTTTATGCTGCCGTCACTATCCATGAGTGTCTTGGCACGCGAATCACAATCATAAACGGCATATCCCATCGCTGCCAGAATCCGGCTTACTACTGATTTGCCGCTTCCTATGCCTCCGCTTATGGCTATTAGCTGCATAAATGCGTTCAGTTCTGTTCAAGAATATATTCCACACTGTCGGGTTTCACGGACAGTCCCCTGCATATGTCGGGCACAGCTCCGAGCCGTACCGGCAGTTTTCCTGAGCCTTGCTGTATGTCGGAATAGTCGACATAGGCGTTTAATGGAATATCCCTGTTATACAGGCTCATGGGTATAAGATAGGATAGCTCTGTCTTTGATGGGAATGTGATCAGTGTGCCGCCTTCAGGCAGATTCTTGACAGCTATCGTTACGTTGCGGCGTTTGGAGATCAATGGCTCCACGGGGATGGTTACTGTCACTTTGTCGGGGACGATACGGGCCCCGTCAATATGCGCCAAAGTGGCGGTGACTCTTGTCGTATCTTTAAGCCCGGAGAGTTCTATCGGTTCGGTTGTCACTTCCGAGAGCGATGCGATAGGGTGGGCTGAATATACCGTTACCGAATCTGAACTGCTCATGAGCGGCCCGTTCACTATGCTTTGCAGATTGGCTTTCACATCAGCCACTATGCGTACAGGCACTCTGACCCCGGGGCCGATAGTATACGGAAGTGATATTGAATCGGGCCGGACGCTGATTATGCTGACCCCCTGTCCGAATACCTCACGCAGGTGGGATTCGAATTTTACTTTTGATAGGAACATACGTCCCCCCGACAGGTAATCGCTGAATTTCAAACGCAGACGTGCGGAATGTCCCCACGCATAGGTTATAAGCTGATAGCCTTTGCCCTTTACCGAGACACTTACAGCCTGGGGGGGAGGCAACAGAAATGTGACTGAGTCGGGGACATCAGTTATTTCCACCGCCACATCTATTTCGCGCTGGGCTTCCGAGTCGAGCGACAGCATTACCCAGAACACAAAAGCAATCGCCACGAAGAGAAGATATATCAGGATATCTTTTCCCCGCGACGACTTCAGGGAGGCTTTCATTGCCTTCCTGGCATTGATGATATTTCGGGCTATAGGGTTCACCTCGCCGGTGCTATGTCGGCTTTTTCAGTGAGGTAGGTCACTGTTTGTTCTTGGTGTCCTCTGTGTTGGCGTCGGCGGCAGTAGGATATACCGAGCCTTTGTCAACAGTAATTTTTACGCCCTTGTCGATTTCAAGTTCAAAAGTTGTGTCCTTTATATCTGTAACGCGGCCATAGATCCCGCCAGCTGTGACTACACGGTCACCTTTGGCGATTGCCTCACGGAATTTACGTATCTCTTTCTGTTTTTTCTGCTGCGGACGCACCATGAAAAAATAGAATATGGCTATCAAAGCCACTATCATGATTATGTTCATGGCACCGGCGCCGGAAGCGCTTTCCTGGAGAAGGACAAAATTTGTCAGCATAGTCTAAATGGTATTTTATTGTTATTATGAATTGCAAATATACGAAGTCGCCGTCAATTCTTCATCAGCCTGCCCTCATTTTTAAGAGCATTTATCACAGAATAGAGTATGCCGTTGATGAATTGGCCGCTTTTGGGTGTGGAATAGGAGTTGGCCATCTCAATGTATTCGTTGAGCGATACTGCCAGCGGTATGGCGGGGAATGTGAGTATCTCGGCTATGGCTACTGTCATTATCACTACATCCATAAGGGCGAGGCGTCCGGAATCCCATTGGTCGTTGCGTATGAAGCGGTCTATCAGCTCACGGTATTCCAGGCGGTTGTCCACCGCCGTTTTGAATAGCTCGGGGCCGAATTCCTCATCCTCGAGATCCTTGTATTTGGGCAGCAGTTCCATTGCCGCAGGATCATCTGAAACACTTATGCGGCGGATGGTCTTGAGCACGAATGTACCCATTATGTCAAGATCGTCGTTCCAGTATACGGATTTTGATTCCAATGTTTCCGCCAGCTCGTCGTCAGGCAGGATTATCGTCTTCATCACCGAGCGCCAGAATCGGCAGTCATCCTCGAATGTGACCTCTTTTGCTTCCATGTACTCGGCATAGAGTTGCGAAGCCTTGATCTTATCCAAAAGATGTTTTACCAGCACATCGTCGTCGGTCCATGACACGGGATTATCCGCGAGATATTCCGTCATCGAATTGTTTTCGGCTATGGCTTTTACGAATTTGTTGTCAATGAAACGTGTGTCGGGATTCAGATCGGAAGAGGTTGGGAGGAATTTGTTGCGGGCGGCATCTAATCTCAGATCCTCCGTCCGGGTGATCTCACACGGAAGCAGAAGAAGTGAATGATACAATTCGTAGGCTTTGTCGAGCGACCGTGTCAGTGATTTTCTTGAGTTTGTCAGCAGGAGCCTGTCATCGCTGTAGGCATTGAGGGTGTCTATGGCCATTCTTATACCTTCCTCCATGCCCTTGATGGTGAAGTCGTCGTTTTTGCGGCACAAGGCTGTGAACATCTCCGACGGAGCTATCACAGACTCAATTACAGTGCGCCAGAATGCCACATCCTCCTTTATGGTCTTGTCTTTCTGCCGTATGAAACTGCGGTATGCCGCACAGCCGGTCACGGCAGAGTACATTGCTTCGTAACTGTTGGTGTCCAGCCCTGACAACGGCTTGTTTTTTTCAAAAGCTTCTTTGAGATCGTTCTCACTCATCAGGCCGCGGCCCACACGGTTTGAGGCGAGGTGCCGGTTCTCATTGGAGCTGTTGCGCCCGGCAACTGAAAGTCCCGACATCTTTATGATAAGCGCGAGTAGATCAAGGTAAACATCATAGGCGCATTTGCGGTCACGCGACGGCGAGTCAGGCATGGGAATTATGTTGAAATCACTTCTGTTGAGCAGATAAGAGTAAAACATCTGCACCACTTTGATTCTGATCAGCACACGGTTTATCATAACTTTTTCAATGTTCGATTATGGAGTATGAATAGTTGTCGGTTTTCAGCTGCAAAATTACTAAAAAAATCCTTACGGGCATATTGGCGGCAGTTATATTTTTATAGGTAAGTCACGTTGTAGGTTATTCAAAAATTGCTAAATTTGCAACGTTGAAAATATAAGACACTTAACCTCAACTAAAATAAACGACTATCATGAACATTTCTCACATCGAACACGTGGGTATCGCGGTACCTTCACTCGAAGAAGCTATCCCTTTCTATGAAAAAGTACTCGGACTTAAATGCTTTGCAATCGAAGAAGTAGCTGACCAGAAAGTCAAGACTGCTTTCTTTCAGGTAGGGCAGACTAAAATAGAGTTGCTGGAAGGAACGTCAGAGGACAGCGCCATTTCCAAGTTTATCGCATCCAATGGCGGTCGCGGAGGTATCCAGCATATAGCTTTCGCCATGGCCGACGGAGTGGCCAACGCGCTTGCAGAAGCTGAAGAAAAAGGTTGTCGCCTCATTGACAAAGCTCCCCGCCGTGGAGCTGAGGGCCTCAACATCGCATTCCTTCATCCCAAATCGACCTGTGGCGCGCTTGTGGAACTTTGCGAGAAGCCCGCGGAATAATGAATCACGGTCGTAGACCTCAATAAATCATAAAAGAGTTACTTACTTAAATTCAAATAATGAGCAACCAATTAGAAAAAGTGCAGGAACTCATTGCTCTGCGCAATGAAGCACGACTCGGCGGTGGCGAGAAAGCCATCCAGAAACAGCATGACAAGGGCAAATATACAGCCCGTGAGAGAATAGCCCAGCTCCTTGACGAAGGTTCGTTCGAGGAGATTGACATGTTTGTGCGTCACCGCTGCTATAACTTCGGACAGGAAAAGAAAAGCTATCTCGGCGACGGCGTAGTGACTGGTTACGGTACCATAAACGGACGTCTCGTATATGTGTTCGCCCAGGATTTCACAGTGTTCGGAGGCTCTCTGAGCGAGACTATGGCACAGAAGATCTGTAAGATCATGGATATGGCAATGAAGATGGGCGCACCTGTTATCGGTCTTAACGACTCGGGCGGCGCACGTATTCAGGAAGGTATCAATGCACTCGCAGGTTATAGCGAAATATTCCAGCGCAACATCCTTGCATCCGGTGTCATTCCCCAGATATCCGGCATTCTCGGACCGTGTGCGGGCGGTGCAGTGTATTCACCTGCGCTTACCGACTTTACAATTATGACCAAGGAGATCTCTTACATGTTCCTTACCGGACCGAAGGTTGTGAAGACTGTTACCGGCGAGGATGTGACACAGGAAGCTCTGGGTGGTGCGTCGGTACATGCCTCAAAGAGCGGTGTGGCTCATTTCGCGGCAGAAAACGGCGAAGAGACCCTGAAAATCATACGTCAGCTTTTCAGCTACATTCCGCAGAACAATCTTGAAGAGCCCCCGTTGGTTGAATGCAATGACCCGATCGACCGTCTTGAGGACTCTCTCAACGAGATCATTCCTGATTCGGCCAACCGTCCCTACGATATGTATGAGGTGATCGGCGCTATTATTGACAACGGCGAGTTCCTTGAGATACAGCGTGACTATGCCAAGAACATCATCATAGGCTTCGCCCGCTTCAACGGACAGGCTGTCGGCATTGTCGCCAACCAGCCCAAGTTCCTCGCCGGTGTGCTTGACTGCAACGCTTCGCGCAAGGCTGCTCGTTTTGTACGTTTCTGCGACGCATTCAACATTCCTCTGGTTACTCTTGTGGACGTGCCCGGATTCCTTCCCGGCACAGGTCAGGAATACAATGCTGTCATTCTTCATGGAGCCAAGTTGCTTTACGCCTATGGCGAGGCTACTGTGCCCAAAGTCACAGTCACATTGCGCAAGAGCTATGGCGGTAGCCACATTGTGATGAGCTGCAAGCAGCTCCGCGGCGATATGAACTACGCATGGCCCACTGCTGAGATTGCAGTTATGGGCGGTGCCGGCGCAGTGCAACTTTTCCATTACAAGTTGAGCAAACATTTTCTCCATAATTAAAACCTGTGCT
>OGXX01000171.1_pt1 | contig 68311 bp, 62 predicted proteins | sample 1576301 | NCBI WGS metagenome assembly OGXX01 (sample SAMEA3541469, study PRJEB24748) | human gut metagenome | biome: human gut; feature: human-associated habitat; material: faeces | place: China | collected 2012
GCTCCGCGAGTTTTTCGCCGAGCATCAGGATAAGCCTGCGCTTGAAAATCCATCAGGCGTAAGCTAAAAATTTTTGTCGTGTGCTTGACATACGGGTGCCGGAGGTCGTGGATTCTGATACGCTTGACCCCTGCCGACTTCGCCCCTCTGTCCATCTCATGGTGGAGATAGCTTTTCGTGATGGTGAAAATGCGCTCCTTCTTCTTGATACCGTAGAGCATCCCCAGGTAATCCTTCATCTCGTCACAGAGGAAGTTGGGCATTTTAATGGTGCGGTTGCTTTTCTTCGTCTTTGGCGTGGTAATGACGTCCTTGCCGTGGAGCCGCTGATAGGACTTGCTGATTTTCACCGTCCCGGCCTCAAAGTCAAAGTCTGCCGGGGTCAGGGCCAGCAGTTCCCCCTCCCGAATACCACACCAGTAGAGCATTTCAAAGGCGTAGTAGGAAACGGGCTTGTCCATCATGGCATCTGCAAACTTCTGGTACTCCGCTTTCGTCCAGAACAGCATTTCCTTCCGTTCCTCTGACCCCATGTTCCCAGCCTTGGCGGCGGGATTGGAGCGCAGCTCATAGAAGCGGACAGCGTGATTGAAGATGGCGCTAAGCTGGTTGTGCAGGGTTTTGAGGTAGGTAGCCGAGTAGGGCTTGCGCTTCTCGTCCCGGTAGGCCAGCAACTCGTTCTGCCATGCGATCACGTCCTTGGTGGTGATCTCGCTAATCTTCCGCTTGCCAAAGTAGGGCAGAATTTTCTTCTGGATGATGTTCTCCTTGGTCAGCCAGGTGTTCTCCTTGAGCCGGGGTTTCATATCCTTGGTGTAAAGCTCGGTAAAGGCTTCAAAGGTCATATCCAGGTCGCCGGAGGTCTGCATCTGGAAACTGCGCTCCCACTCCTGGGCCTCCCGTTTGGTGGCAAAGCCACGCTTGCACTTCTGTTTGCGCTCCCCCGTCCAGTCCTGATACCGCACCATGACGTACCATGTTCCTCTTGCTTCGTCCTTAAAGACTGGCATTTAGTTCCCTTCCTTTCTGGCCCCGTAGAGCCGTTCGTTGAAATACTGGCGGTTGACCCGCCCTGCGATGGTGATGAAGCCCTTGTCCTTCAATTCTTCGTTGAGCTGCCGGATGAGTTTATAGGCGTAGGGCTTCGATACACCCAGCTCGTCCGCAACTTCTTCCGCCCGGATGAATCTGTTCTCCATATGGATTCCTCCTTTCTTTTGATTTAACGCTATTTGCTTAACGTAGTCCTATTATACTAACTCTATTCCGTTATGTCAAGACCTTCAAACGAGAAAATATAAACAAATTTATTTATTTTTCTCTTGACTGGTCTAAACATATCTGTTATACTTCAAGTGTCCCCATTACATAGATTGGAGTTGGCAGTTATGGCGATTGGTGAACGTATTCGTTTCTTCCGCAACATGAAGGGCATCACACAGAAGTATCTTGGCATGGTGGTGGGTTTCCCGGAACGCTCCGCCGATGTGCGTATGGCACAGTATGAAACCGGGAGCCGCACCCCCAAGGCCGACCTGACAAAGACCCTGGCTGACTTCTTTGATATTTCCCCTGATGCCCTGACCGTCCCTGACATAGATACCGACATCGGCCTGATGCACACCCTCTTTGCTTTGGAGGATATTCGGGGGCTGACTATTGGGGAGATTGACGGCGAGGTTTGTCTGCGTCTGGACAAATCCAGAGGCAAGACCTATGCCAATATGCTTGATATGCTGTCCGCCTGGGCGGAGCAGGCCAAGAAGCTGGAGGCCGGGGAGATCACCAGGGAGGACTATGACCGCTGGCGGTACAACTACCCCAAGTACGACACCACCCTGCGGTGGGCAAAAGTTCCCTCACAGGAATTGAGTGATTTCCTGGTGGATGCACTCAAAGATAGCCCCGATACTGATGAATAGACAGCAAAAGCCCTTACCGACGTTGCCATCGGTAAGGGCTTTCTAATATGGTTGTCCTCACTTATAAGCCGCAAAAGAACATTCTTTACCCGCAATCCACTGGGGATACAGAATGATACGGCCTATGGGGAGCGTTATCAAATCGTTATCAAAAGAGAGATATAAAACCGCAAAATCGTTGTGCCGCAACGGGTTCGGAGTTTCAAAAACTCACTCCCACTCAATCGTCGCTGGCGGCTTACTGGTGATGTCGTATACAATCCGATTAATGTGGGGCACCTCATTGACAATTCGGACGGAGACCCGGTCCAGGACTTCATAGGGGATTCGGGTCCAGTCGGCAGTCATGAAGTCGGTGGTGGTGACAGAGCGGAGGGCCAGGGTGTAGTCGTAGGTGCGGCCGTCGCCCATGACGCCTACGGAGCGCATGCTGGTCAGGACGGCGAAATATTGGTTCATGGAGCCCTCCAGGTGGGCTTTTGCGATTTCATCCCGGAAGATGAAATCCGCCTCCCGCAGGATATCCAGCTTTTCCCGGGTGATTTCTCCAATGACCCGAATGGCCAGACCTGGGCCCGGGAAGGGTTGACGCATGACCAGGTACTCCGGTAACCCCAGCTCCCGGCCCAGCTGCCGGACCTCATCCTTAAAGAGGAGGCGCAGGGGCTCAATGATCTCCCGGAAGTCCACATGGTCAGGCAGACCCCCTACATTGTGGTGGCTCTTGATGACGGCGGCGTTGCCAGTGCCGGACTCGATGACGTCGGGATAGATGGTGCCCTGGACCAAGTAGTCCACCTGACCCAGCTGCTTGGCCTCGTCCTCGAAGACGCGGATGAACTCCTCGCCGATGATCTTCCGCTTGGTCTCCGGGTCGGACACTCCAGCAAGCCGCCCCAGGAACCGGGCTTCGGCGTCCACCCGGACAAAATGAATGTCCCATCTGGAGAAGGCGGCTTCCACTTCATCGCCCTCGTCCTTGCGCATGAGACCGTGGTCCACAAATACACAGGTGAGCTGGTTGCCCACCGCCTCGGCCAGGAGGGCAGCGGCCACGGAGCTATCCACACCGCCGGACAGGGCCAGGAGGACCTTGCCGCCGCCTACTTTCTCCCGGATTTGGACAATGGCCCGGTTCTTATAATCCTCCATGGTCCAGTCCCCGGCGGCCCCACAGACCCGATACAGGAAGTTCCGGATCATGTCCGTCCCATGTTGGGTGTGATTGACCTCGGGGTGGAACTGGACGCCGTAAAAGCCCCGGGTTTCGTCAGCAATGGCTACGTTGGGACAGGCAGCTGTATGGCCCACCAGACGGAAGCCTGCGGGCACCTGTGCCATGTAATCCCCATGGCTCATCCAGCTGACCCCCTCCTGAGGCAGGCCCTGGAAGAGGGGACAGGTGGTGTCGTAGAAGGTGTCGGTTTTTCCATATTCTCGAGCAGTATCCACCTGCGCTGCGGTGACCTGGCCGCCCAGGTGGTGGGCCATCAGCTGGCAGCCATAGCAAATGCCCAAAACCGGCACGCCTAAGGAGAAAATCTCTGGGTCCACCTGGGGAGATTCCTCCAGGTAAACGCTGTTGGGGCCGCCGGTGAAGATAATGCCCATGGGGGCGAAGGCCCGGATTTCCGCCATGGTCATGGTGTAAGGTTTGACCTCACAGTATACCCGACATTCCCGGACTCTGCGGGCGATGAGCTGATTATACTGGCCGCCAAAATCCAGAATCAAAATCTTTTGCATTATTTCAGTCCTCCCGGAATGTAAATCCGTCTTTATCCGCCTTGTCTAGGATGGCCAGGGATTTCAGGGGATAGCCCGCCTGCCGCAGCTGGTCGCCGCCGTGCTGGAACCCCTTTTCCACAGCCACGCCGATGCCCGCCAGCTCAGCTCCGGCCTGAGTCACAATGTCGATGAGCCCCCGCATGGCTTCGCCGCGGGCCAGAAAGTCGTCTATAATGAGCACCCGGTCCCGGGCGGTGATCCAATCCTTTGCCACCAGCAGCGTGACTTTTCGCTTGTAAGTATAGGAAAAGATTTCGCTTTGGTACAGGCCACCTTCGATGTTGTCGCTTTTGGCCTTCTTGGCAAAGACCATGGGCAATCCATAGCGGTAAGCGCAGACGGCCGCCAGTGCAATGCCACTGGCCTCTGCTGTGAGTATTTTAGTGACGCGGCCGATGTCAAAGAGCCTGGCAAACTCGTCTGCAATCTGCCCCAAAAGCTGGGGGTCCACCTGATGGTTTAGAAATCCATCTACCTTGACGATGTTGCCAGGCAGAATGCGGCCTTCTTCCTGGATGCGCGCTTTCAGTGCCTCCATAGCAATCCCTCTGTTTCTCTAGGTTGATACGCGTGACCTCTGCCCTAAGGGGATCCAGAGGCCTTACATTTTTAAATTTCCTGCCGTCCCTCCAGGGCGCGCAGAAGTGTGACCTCATCGGCATACTCCAGCTGGCTACCAACGGGGACGCCGTAGGCCAGGCGGGTGACCTTGATCTCCATAGGCCGCAAAAGGCGGGAGATGTACATGGCAGTGGCCTCTCCCTCTGTGTCGGGGTTGGTAGCCATAATGACTTCCTGCACATCTCCATCTGCCACCCGGGCGAGAAGCTCCCGAATTCGAATGTCATCGGGGCCAATGTGGTTCAGAGGAGAGATCACGCCGTGGAGCACATGATATAAGCCCTGATATTCCCTTGCCCGTTCCAGGGCAATGAGATCCCGGGGCTCAGCCACTACGCAAATTACGCTGTGATCCCGGCGGGGATCGGCGCAGATGGGGCACAGATCCTGATCTGTGAGGTTCTGACACACCGGGCAGGTTTTGACTTTGTGCTTGGCTTCCACAATGGCGTCGGCAAAGGACTGGGCTTCCTCCTCTGGAAGGGACAGGATGTGGAAGGCCAGACGTTGCGCAGTTTTGGAGCCAATGCCCGGCAACCGGCCAAATTGCTCGCTAAGCCGCTCCAGGGCGGCAGGGAAATACTGCATGACTTAAAACAGACCTCCCAGATTCAGACCACCCGTGAATTTGGACATGCTGTTGGAGGCTTCTGTATCGGCGGCCCGCAGGGCCTCGTTCACAGCGGCGATGACCATATCCTGGAGCATTTCCACATCCTCCGGATCTACTGCTTCGGGCTTGATCTCCAGAGAAACCATCTCCCGGGATCCATTTACTACGGCAGTGACCATCCCGCCACCGGCTGTGGCGGAGTAGGTTTTGCTTTGCATTTCTTCCTGGGCCCGCAGCATTTCCTGCTGCATTTTTTGCACCTGCTTCATCATTGCTGCCTGATTCATGCCGCCCATGGGGCCGCCACGGAATCCACCTTTTGCCATTGTTCATTCTCCTTTTTGAAATGTCAGTTTTTCACTTTCATGATGTCGCTGTGTTTTTTTCCAAATTCTAGAAGGGCTTGTAAATTTTCTCCCGTCTTCGGCTTGGCCTGCAGGTCTACAGCCAAGACACGCACTGGATGTCCCAGCATTCCAGAGGCGCATTGTGCGATCCGCTGAAGAATCTCCGGCTTATTGACCGTATCGTGGACAAAGCTGTTGACACACTGCAATTCCAAACAGCCATTTCTCAGGGCGCCTTGTACCGGGGCATCGGGCGTGGAGGTAAAGAAACCGCTCACCGGAGGCACCAGTTCTCCCCGCACCCGGGCCGCCAGGTCAGTCCAGAAGCCCACAGGTGCATCCTGAGGTACGGCTTCCTCCTCGGAAATCTCCGGGGGGGCTTCCCGATCGTCGGGCAGGGGAGGGCCCTCTTCTTCCGGCGCCTGGGGCGCTGCTTGGTGCAGCCTGGCTCCGGAGGCAAGAGCTTCCTCCAGCCGGGTGAGGCGGGCGTTTATGGCCTCCGGTTCCAGGCTTAAGGCCGGTTCGCAGAGGCGAATTAAGCACAGCTCCCCATCCAACCGGTTTTTTCCACCCCGGGTGAATCCGGCGGCAGTTTGCTGCAGGGTCTTCAAAATTCGGATGAGCTCCCCTGTGCTGAGTCGGTCCCGGAGAGACACGGCCTCCTCCTGGGTCGAGACGCCGGAAAGCATGGAAAGGCCTGCCTTTGGGGCAGTTTTTAGCACCAACAGGTCCCGGGCCAGGGCGCATAGCTCGTCCAGCAGGGCGCTTACGTCTTTGCCGCTGGCATAGAGCTGATCAAACAGCTCCAGCGCTTGCCGGGTGTGTTTCCCGGCAATGGCGGCCATCAACTCCGCTGCCTTCTGCTCTCCGGCCAGGCCCAGGCATTGATATACGGCCTCTGGGGTTACTGGACCTGGGGTGGCGGATGCGCACTGATCCAAAAGGCTTACGCCGTCCCGGAGGGCGCCGTCGGCCATTCGGGCCAGAACCATGGCGGCCTGGGGCTCCAGGCTGATATGCTCTTGGGAGGCCACATATTGCAGCCGGGTGGCCACATCCTCCGGCGAAATGCGTCGGAAGGAAAAACGCTGGCAGCGGGAAAGAATGGTAGCGGGAACCTTGTGCAGCTCTGTGGTGGCCAGAATGAAAATCAGGTGCTCCGGCGGCTCCTCAATGATTTTCAGGAGGGCGTTGAAGGCGGAGATGGATAGCATATGAACTTCGTCAATGATATACACCCGGCGCTGAACCTCTGAGGGAGTGTAAATCGCATCGTCCCGCAGATCCCGCACATTGTCCACACCGTTATTGGAGGCGGCGTCGATTTCCAACACATCCATGCAGCTGCCGGCGTCAATGCTGCGGCAGGCGGCACAGGTGTTGCAGGGATTGCCGTCTTGAGGATTCAGACAGTTTACCGCCTTGGCCAAAATCTTAGCACAGCTGGTTTTTCCCGTACCCCGGGAGCCGGTGAACAGATAGGCATGACTGAGCCGCCCCGTACGGAGCTGGGTCTTCAAGGTCTGGGTGACGCCCAACTGCCCCACCACCTCGTCAAAGGTCTGAGGCCGGTATTTCCGGTATAGGGCCTGGTACACAGTGTTTTCCTCCTGATTTTTCGGATAAAGGGTAAAAATAGCCGGCTCATAACAAGATCGCACACCCACATTTGAACAAGCACAACACCCGATACCGGCGCAGCCAGCTCGGAAACGGCAACCTCACGGCACACGGACGGATCCGCTTAATGCTGCTTGGTTCCCCACCTGACATGGTTCACGGGAGCCCGTTGCGTGAGACCGGTTCTTCAACGCCGCTTACGCAGGCCAGACGGTATTGTGACTTATCCGGGTATGGGAATTCATCCCCGCTGTAGCGGATTGCGGGTTACAGGGCACCGCTATCTCCCCGACTAGTGCGACCTTGTTATAAGCCGGCCGCCGATAACAAGGGTTATTCAATTGATGCTGGCGCTCAGCTCAGCCGCTCGTCAATATAATCGGCCAATTCGCCAAAGGTGGAGATCTTTGCGCCCTCCATGTCCAGCTCTACGCCCAACTCGGCCTCGAAATCCATGGTCATTTCTACGATGTCCAGGGAGTCCACACCCAAGCTTTCAAAGGTGGTATCCCGGGTGATTTCCTCTGCCGGGATCTCCAGCTGCCGGGAGGCATACTCCACAATTCTATCAAACATAGACATAGTATATTCCCTCCAGAAGGACCTATACGCCCTCTTGTTTTCGCTTTACGCACAACCGTGGAGTCTATTTTATTACATCCTGTGCAGTTTGTCAATCACCAGTCGCCGGATGGAGCGGTCTACGGCCCATTTTATTTTCCTTTGGAGAAAACTCACAGCGGCTGCTGTTTGATTTTACCAAAACGGCGGGGATAGGCTGGGGGAGTGGGCCGGACCTTACGGATCACGGCCACAGCGTGCTCTGCCCCTCCTATGGAGAAGGTTACCAGCTGCTCCAGACGTCCACCTAAAAGGGCAATGGCCTGCCTGGCCTCTTGTACCTCCTCCGGCGCCGCCGCCCCCTTCATGGATAAGAAAGCGCCACCCACCTTCACATAGGGAAGACACAGCTCGCACAATACGGGAAGCCTGGCTACGGCCCGGGAAACAGCGAAATCAAACTGCTCTCGCCGGGATGCCACGGCCTCCTCTGCCCGTGCGGTAATACAAGAAGCTGTTATGTTCAAGCTTGGAAGGGTCTCAGCGAGCCAGGCCATACGCTTGCCCAGAGAGTCCAGCAGGGTCAGCTCCATCTCCGGGCAGGCAATTTTCAGAGGCACACCGGGAAAGCCGCCGCCGCAGCCTACGTCAATGACCCGTTTTTGCCGGAAGTCTGCTAGGGTGAGAAGGGTCAGGCTGTCCAGGAAATGGAGCTTTGCCACTTGTTCCGGATCCGTGATGGCGGTGAGATTCATCACCTGATTCTTTTCCAGCAGGGCGTGACCAAAGGCACACATGGTTTCTGCTGCCCCGTTCGGCAGGGACAGGCCCAGGCCAGGCAAACCGGCCAGGAGGGCCGACTGCATGTTGTCCATCCTAGCCCTCCTCCGTGGCTTGTGCAGTCTCCTCCGGCTCTGTAGCGGTGGAGGGAAACACCTCGTCGTAATTGTAAGGGTCAAACACGGTGGGCTCCGTCTCGTTATGCTCTACATACTTTTCCTGATGCCAAGCGACCAGAAGGCCGGTTACCATGTTGTAGGTCTCAACGCCTTCTTCCTGGCCGTTGGACTGGAGATAGTCGTGATACACCGTCTGGGCAGTGTCCCTGACCGGCCCCTGGTTCTCTTGGAATACCGCATTGTTGGCATTCAGATCGTGAAGCAGCTCTGCTGAGGCCTGGCTTCGGATTTGCTGCCAGGCTTCCTGATCTGTTTTGTACAGCTCGTTGGAGCAGTAGAGATAGGCCATCATATACCCGGAGTATTGAAACACCGGGTCGCCGCTGTATTCGCAAGCCAGGTAGCCGGCAAAATTCGCTTCATCCTCCACGGCAATGGCCAGAAGGTGGGCTACTTCGTGGCACATGTTGAAGGGAATGGTGGCGGAATACTCCTCCATATTGACTGCCGCCTCGCCCGTGAGGCCTATGGTGACGCCGGACGTCCCAAAGCGGCTAAAGAGACTGCCCCATCCCAGTGCCTTGACAGGTCCCCGGGAACCGGCAAAGATGGAGTAATCCCACACCAGGTTATCGTATCCTGCTTTTACCGATTGATTCAGGGTGTCCAGATTTTCCAACACCATGTCGCCGTTGGCATCCCGCTTCATCTGGCCCGCCAGACGATCCGCCTGCTTCCGGTAAAACTGGGTGGCGTCACGCAGGTCTGCCACGGTATAGTCGCCGGCCTTCAGCTTCATGCTTTCCTGGATAGGCCGGTTATAGTAGTTGAGTCCCCACAAGCAGGTAAACAGGAAATAGGCGATGGATACCGGTGCCAGCACCCAGCCCAGCCACCGGAAGAAGTTCCAGCGAAACAGGACCATCAGGCCGATGGACACGACGACCGCTACCAGAAATACCGCTAGAATGACCTGCCAGACACAGAAATCCACCCCGGCGCTCCAGCCGCCCAAAAGCTCTTGAACCGTTTTGGAGGCAAAGGGGTACGCCATATCCAGCAGCAGGCTATAGCGCTGAGCCAGCTGTTGCACCAGCCAGGTCAGAACGCCAAATACACCAGCCACAATGATGCCGCGCAGGTTTCTCATAGAAAGCGATCTCCTTTTGGGTTTAGTCTCAGGTAGAAATTTGGGCACACCGGCCCATTAAAATTCATTATACCACAGCTTCCCCGAAAAGTCTTCCCTGAAAATTTTAAAATTTCTCCCTTGGGTGAAAGCACAGGACATTCGGGAGGAAACTTCTGAATTTTATGGGACGGCCTGTTCCTTCATGCGATAATACTGCCACTTCCAGCGTATGTCCTCCAGAGCCTGCAGATCTGAGGGAAGGGTGGCGGTGTAAGAGCCGTCTGGGAGCTGGTAGCCGTATATGGAGGAGACAGGGAGCTGCGTTCTCAGGTCATTCAGAAGATCCACGTAGCCGTCATACCCTTGGAACCCGGCCAGCTGGCAGGTAAGCGCTCCCAGGTAGTGGCTGCTGATGGTTTCCGGCAGGTTCAGCACCTGGGCCTGGGCCAGAAGGTCGTGGTCTTGCCGGTAAGCGGCATTGCCCCAGATGAGGTAGGGTACGGTGTAGGGCTGCAGGGTGTCCGCCACAGTGTCTGTGGAGCCGTAGGTTGGATCCAGCTCCCGGTAGGCCAGGTAGTTGCCGCCCAGGTTTGGCTGATGGTCTCCGAAAAACACCAGAAGATAGGATTCATCCAGGCTGTCCAGGTACTGAGTCAGACGCTCCAGCATATTGGCGCTGTCCTGCAAGCCCTTAAAGTAGACGGACAAATAGGTGCTGGCCGCATCGCTGAGGGAGACGGTGGTTTCAGGCGGATCCGGCACAAAGCCGTACTTTCCGGCGGTGTAGGCCTGGTGGTTTTGGATGGTGACAGCGTAAGTGAAGAGGGGCGTATCCCCCTGCCGCTCCTCCAGGGACTGCTCCAGCACCCGGAGAAAGGCTTCATCGGAAACCCATTCCCCCAGGTAGTCCGAGGGGTCAAATGCATCCTGGAATACCTGATCTGAAATACCCAAATAGGTGTAGACACTTTCCCGGTTGTAGAACCAGTTTTGCCCCGGGTGCATAAAAAAGGTGCGGTAACCGGCTTCGTTCAGCATACGGGGGATGGAATCCGTGTTGCGGTGCACGGTGCGGAAGGCAGAGGTGGTGCCAGTTCCGATGCGGTTGGTCATCATGCCAGTAAGCACGTCGAACTCTGTGTTGGCGGTCCCGGCGCCGGTGTTGGATACGATCAGGTGGCCGGAGAGAGTGCTCTCCGCCAGCCGGTTGTAGGCGGCAATGGGGTTTTCCTCTTCGGTGTAGGTAAACGCAGACGCATTGGGCAGGTCGGTAAAGGCTTCACACATCACCATCAGGATATTGGGGGCAGTGTCCGGGGAGACCGGTTCCTTCCGAAAGCGGGTTTCATACGTGGCGGCCTCCTGGGAACTGTAGCCAGGGGGAGTGTCTATGGGGTAGAGATTGAAGTTGTGCAGGAAGCAATAGGGGAATCCAAAGGCATGGTAGACTGCTGGAACGTTGGCACGGTTGGGCCCCTTCATTTTTTCGTAGAGCTCCTGATCTGGGTATATATAGATCATGGTCACCACGAAGGCCGCAGCTACCCCCAGAGCAGCCAGTAGCCGGAGGGGCAAACGGGGCCTGGAGCTTTTGAGCCTTATCCCCATGAAGGCCAGAAGCAGGCACAGCCCCAAAAGAAGGGCCAGTTTGCCCCAATGCATGTCCAGCTGATAGTTCCCCGCTGCTTCTATGCCCTCCGTCAGGAGCAGGATATCTCCGGGAACAAAGGGATCTCCCCGGGCTTCCACTTTGACGAGATTTACGTAGCTTAAGAGCCCCCAAACCAGGGTGGTGAAGCTGACACTGTACCAGGCATTTCCCAGGAGAAAGTACACGAGCAGCGCCATGGCAGCCACAGGCCACAGGTTGAGGACAAAGAGCACCGGCTCTGCCCGGAACGACTCCAGGGTGGAAAGCAGGGAGCCCTGTTCCAGGGCGAGGGTGGTCATAGCCGCCAGGAGGATGCCCAGCAGTAGGACCAATGCGGTACCGGCAGGGGACATGATATGGGACTTTCTTTTTTTCATAGGGGACCTTCTTCCACCTTAAAATATAGGGGATTACCCCCGCACGTGCCAGTTGGAGGGGATAAACAGTTCTGTGTATTTATCTACTGCGTATTTGTCTGTCATGCCGGCGATGTAGTCGCAAACGGTCCGCTCCATCCCCTCAAAGGTGAGCTGGGGTTGGAAGGTATCCGGCATGGCCTGGGGATGGCAGATGTAGTACGCATACAGCTGCTGTACAATGACCTTGGCTTTGGACTCCTCTCCTTTTGCCACGGGATTCCGATAGACCCGCTGGAACATAAAGGACCGCAGTTCTCTCATGGCCCCTGCCACCTCCGGGTCCATAGACAGCTCGCCGGTGCGGATTGTGTGGGAAATGGTGTTGGTGACCAAGGTGTTGATCCGATCCTTGTGGGTTTCGCCTAAAACATGGGCAATGGGGCGTGGAATGTCGTCATTGGTCAGAATGCCTGCCCGCATGGCGTCGTCAATGTCGTGGTTGATATAGGCGATTTGATCCGACTTTCGGACAATTTGCCCCTCTAGGGTCTCAGGGACGTATTCTCCCGTGTGGCCCAGAATTCCCAGGCGGACTTCGTGACTCAAATTCAGCCCCTGGCCATCTTTTTCCAGAATGTCCACCACCCGCAGAGACTGCTCGTTGTGCCGGAATGGCTTGCCCAGGACCTGGCTGAGGGCATCTTCACCGGCATGGCCGAAGGGGGTGTGTCCCAGGTCGTGTCCCAGAGCAATGGCTTCGGTTAGATCCTCGTTCAGATTCAGGGCCCGGGTGATGGTTCGGGCAATGCGGGCCACCTCCAGGGTGTGGGTCATACGGGTCCGGTAGTGGTCTCCCTCGGGGCAGAGAAAGACCTGGGTTTTGTGCATCAGGCGGCGGAAGGCTTTGCTGTGGACGATGCGGTCCGTATCCCGCTGGTAGCAGGTGCGGACGTCATCCTCCCGCTCCGGTTCCGGAACGGGGCGCCCCCGGGACCGGTCAGAAAAGGCTGCCCGGGGGTCTAAACGCTGGTGTTCCGCCTGCTCCAAGGCTTGCCGGATTGTCATAACCATTCCTCCCATGAAATGATGTACAGTGGCTTCTGCGGGTATCGCGCTTAGGCCGGGGCGGTCAGGCAGTGGACGGTGACAGGGAACGCTTCGTTGCCTGGCATATGGCCGTGGACAATTTTTTCCTGGCTAAAGCCCAGACTGCGGTATAGGGACAGGGCGGGGAGGTTTCCGGCCAGTACCTCCACGGTCAGGGGCTTTGGTCCCATCTGGGCCAGGGCTGCTCGGGCCAGAGCCCTGCCAATGCCCTGGCGGTGGCAGGCAGGGTCCACATAAAGCCAAGCCAGTTCTTCCGGCGTGAAGGCCACAAAGCCCACAACCTCCGGTTTCAAAGCAACCAAAATGGTGTAATCAAACAGCCCCTCCCGCTGGGCTGCCACAGACAGGGGGAGAAACGCGCCGTCCAGGCCTGCCAGATGCAGCTCCATGGGCCGCGCAGCGTCGTGGACCGCGGCAATCCGGGGCCAGTCGGCCTGCGTATAAGGGCGAATTTCCATGAATATTGTAACCTCCTTCAAGAAAAATTTCAAGGTGCGGCAGAGACTTCTGTCAAGGGGAAGGCCCGGTATTCCTGACCGGTGATGAGGGCCTCCAGCGTGGCGCCGGACATGTCCCGGAGACGCTCCAAAAAGGGAGAGGTCCGGGCCTCCGGCAGGAGGACCTCCAGCTCCACGTCGGCGCCAAATTGCGTGTCTCGGATCAGGCCCCCAAAGGCGGCCACCTCCAGCTTCATTCGTTCGTACCAGCTATAGGGAACCGGCAGATACAGGGAGGTCCATACCCGCTTCATGGACTTCCCGGCTGCGTCCACGGCAATTTTCGCTCCCTTGGCATAGGCCCGGACCAGCCCGCCGGCCCCCAGGAGAACGCCTCCGAAGTACCGGGTGACCACGCAGGTTACATGGAACAGGTTTTCACGCTGTAGCACCTGCAGGGTGGGCATGCCGGCGGTGCCGCCAGGCTCGCCGTCATCGGAAAAACGCACCGGCCCATCTTTGATGATATAGGCCCAGACGTTGTGGGTGGCGTCATAGTGGAGCTTGCGCATTTCCTCTATGTGGGCCAGAGCCTCGGCTTCCGATTCCGTGGGCCAGATGTGGCCGATAAAGCGGGATTTTTTCTCAATAAACTCCGCCTGACCAAAGGCGGTGGGAACCAGATATTCCTCCATGGGTCAGATCTCCCGTATGACGAATTTTTTCAGCTGTCCGTAAACGATGGGGCCACAGATGGCCTCTACCTGGATTCCCTCCGGGGCGTACTCCACCGCGAGAACCTGGGCGTCCCGATGTAGACGGTCCAGAATGCCCCCCTGGGCATAGGGAAGGAGGAGGAAGCACCGGTGCTGGCCCCGGTTTAGATTGTCTGCCACCAGGCGGAGCAGGGCTTCCAGTCCGCTCCCCTTCTTGGCAGAGACTGCCACTCGGTTTTGCCCCACGGGCAGGTCCTCCGCCATCACCAAATCCGCCTTGTTAAAGCACTGGATCACCGGAACACCGGGCTTTGCCAGCTGCTCCACCAGCTGCTCCACCACGGCAATGTGGGCTTCCTGTTCCGGGTCTGACGCGTCAATGACATGAATCAGAAGATCTGCATAGGACAGCTCTTCCAGAGTGGCCCGGAAGGCATCCACCAGGTGGTGGGGCAGCTTGGAAATGAAGCCTACGGTGTCCGACAGGATGACTTGTAAGGTGTCGTTTACCTCCAGCTGCCGGGAGGTGGTGTCCAGGGTGTCAAAAAGACGGTTGTTGGCGGGGATCTCCGCGCCGGTGAGCTGGTTCAGCAGGGTGGATTTTCCTGCGTTGGTGTACCCCACCAGGGCCACCACCGGGACGGAATTTTTGATCCGTTGGCGGCGCTGCATGGCCCGGACCTGGCGGACCTGGGCCAGCTCCTCCTCCAGCTTGGCAATCCGGGCGCGGATGTGGCGGCGGTCCGTCTCCAGCTGGGTCTCGCCGGGGCCTCGGGTGCCAATGCCGCCGCCCTGCCGGGACAAGCTGATTCCCATGCCGGACAGGCGAGGCAGAAGATACTTGTACTGAGCCAGCTCCACCTGCAGCCGGCCTTCTGCGGTCTTGGCCCGCTGGGCAAAAATGTCCAAAATCAAGGCGCTTCGGTCCAGGACCGCGACTCCCAGAAGCTCCTCCAGCACCCGGATTTGGGAGGGAGACAGAGGGTTGTCAAAAATGGCCATGCCCGCTTCTGTGGCCTGGATCAGCTGGCGGATCTCCTCGGCCTTGCCGGCGCCAATCAAGGTGCGGGCGTCCGGAGTGTGGCGGTTTTGCAGGATCTTGGCGGTGCAGAGGCCACCTGCCGTCTCCAGCAGAGCCTCCAGCTCCTCCAAACTGGCCTCTGAGGCGGTCTCCTCCTTGGAAAAACAGTCGGCGTTCAGCCCCACCAGGACCGCCCGCTCGATGGTGTGTTCTTGCGGCATATCATCACCTGATTTCAAAAAATGTTGGTTCATATAGTAGATAATTCCATATGACCCCATGTTCCATTCCGGAAGAATAGAAAAAAGTCCGCACCACTTTCGCGGTGCGGACTCAGGGATCTTACTTCAGGCCAAATCTCTTGTTGAACCGATCAACGCGTCCACCGGTATCGACCAGCTTCTGCTTGCCGGTGTAGAAGGGATGGCACTTAGAGCAGATTTCAACCTTGATGTCCTTCTTTGTGGAACCGGTTGTGAAAACGTTGCCACAGGCACAGCGGATCGTAGTCTGTTCGTACTTGGGATGGATACCTTCCTTCATGTCGTTTCACCTCTTTCTGCTCTGGGGTCCAAGGGCGCATTGCACCCGTCAATTCAATCGCCCGACCATAATACCACATCCAGGCCTTAAATGCAAGAGTTTTTTTGACTTTTTCCGGAATTCTTATGCTCCCAGTACCGTCTTACGCACGTCTCCCACCATGTACAGGCTGCCAAAGGCCAACACCAATCCCTGGGGACCAGCTTGGCGGAGGGCCTCCTCTACACCTTGGGAAACGGAAGCGCAGGCTGTGACTGGCTTTCCGAAGGAAGTTAAAATCTTCTTCAACTCCTCCGCCGGCATGGCACGGGGGTTGTCCGGCGTTACGGCGACAAACCGGGTGACCAGGGGAGCCATGGTTTCGTACATGTGGGTGTAATCCTTGTCGGCCATGACGCCGGTGAGCGCTGTGATGTTCCGCCCGGCCAGGTAATCCCGGACATTTTGGGCCAGGGCTTCCAGGCACTGGGGATTGTGACCACCGTCTACAATTACATCGGGGTTTCTCCGCAGCAGCTCAAACCGCCCGGGCCATACCACATCCCGGAGACCGTCCCGAATATTCTCTTCAGAAATGCTCCAGCCACGGCGGATCAGGCAGTCCACCGCTGTCAGCACCACGGCGGCATTGCGCAGTTGATGGGCCCCCAGGAGGGGGATTTCCAGGGCTTTCCGGGAACCAAAGTCGAACACCTGTCCCGCAAAGCTGTGAGACCGGGAGACCAGGGCGCTGAAGTCCGCTTTGCAGAGCTCGACGCCCCGAGCCTTACAGGCTTCCTCGAACACGGCTTCCACCGACGGACTGCCCCGGTACAGGACAGCGGAGCAGCCAGGCTTGATGATCCCGGCCTTGGCCTGTGCAATCTCTTCCAGCGTGTTGCCCAAAAATTCCGTATGGTCCAGGCCCAGGTTGCAAATCACCGCCACCTCCGGCGGGTCAATTACGTTGGTGGAGTCCAGTTCCCCTCCCATGCCCACCTCCAGAACCACGATGTCGCACCGGTGCCGGGCAAAGTACTCCATGGCAATGGCCGTCACCAGCTCAAACTCTGTGGGATGGTCCGTCATGGCCTCGGCGTGGGGCTTGACGAACTCTGTGATTTCGGCCAGCTCTTCATCTGCAATGTCCGCCCCATTTATGTTCATCCGCTCGTTAAACCGGAAGAGGAAGGGGGAAGTGTACAGGCCGGTGCAGTAGCCTGCCTTGCGAAGGATGGAGGCGGTCATGGCCGCCGTAGAGCCCTTGCCGTTGGTTCCGGCGATGTGGACAAACTTCAACTTCTTTTCCGGATTTCCCATGCGGCGAAGTAGCTCCTGGGTCCGGGAGAGGCCGGGGATGGACCCCCTCCAGCAGACAGAATGGATGTAGGTTAAGGCTTCTGTGATATTCATGGCAATTTCTCCTTGTTAAAATGGTCCCCGCCTCTGCGGGCAGGGACCATGCACGTTGTTTACGAGCGGGATTTTGCAGCTTTTGGCCGCCAGAGGCCCAGCCGCTGGAAGATTCCCGTGCGGAACAGGACGAAAATGATCAGGGTATCCAGCACCAGCTCCAAACCGGCCTCGATGCAGCGGTAGGCAATCAGGGGGCCCATGGCCTTCTTGGAATAGCCCAGGAAGATGAGCCAGTAGCTCTGCCACAGGACGCTGCCCAGTACCTTGCCTGGCAGCAGAGTCACTGCCACACGCCAGAAGTCCCAGGGCTTCTCCATGCGGTACAGCACTGGGCGCAGGAGACCTGCAAACAGGCCCAGGAGCATGGGGGACACCGTCAGCACCGGGTCCCAGCCGTAGCCGGAGAAGAGGCAGCCTACGGTGTCGCTCACCGCGCCCACCATCAAGCCGGCGATGGGGCCAAAGAAGTAGCCTGCCAAAGCAATGGGCACTGCCTCAATGGAGAACCGGCTGATGGCCGAGGGCATCACCGTGGTGAACCGTGCGAAGACCACGCTCAGGGCACACAGCAGGGCGCTGGTCGCCACAACCCGGGTGGCCATTCTTCCTCTGGTTGTGGGCTGGATTTCCTTGGTCGTTGCGTTTTTGGACATAAAAAAGTCCTCCTTTCGAAAATGGAGGAGGTTCCAGGGAATATGCGGTTTGTCCGGCTGTCATGCCCCCGTGGACGCAGGTTTACCAGCGTTTTTGGACCAAACGGCAGAGGCGGGTCACGGCCTGCCGCGGTCGGGCATCCGGCTCAGGCGGTTGCGGAAAGTTCATCGCGGGGCCACAGCCCCTTCGCCCGCTGGCAACCTCCCATCCGAACGGTACTTAACGCGAAATTTCCTACTCCCTGCGACGCTGGACAATGTTTATTGTAACAGGTTCTTTGGAAAATGCAACAGGAATTTTCTACTTTTTTCACGCCAGTTGCAGTGTTTCGGTAGGGGGCGGGGACCACTCTGCGAGCCCTCCGCCCCCAAAGCGTGTGCCGTTCTCTGGAGGGACTTTGCAGCTACATTTCTTTTATCATATCTATTTTTTACCAGTTGATACGCTTGCTGTTTGGACTTTACTTCTGCTGCTTCTTTCGAAGCCCTTCTAAAAATTGGACTGCCTCATGTACAGTGGTAAAGGTGATATCTCTACTGTGCTGCAAAAGCCAGCAATTTCGATCATCAGTGTCTTCTAATTCGGGAATCCCTTTATCCTTCAATGCTTTAATGGTTTGCTCTCCCCGCAGGATTGCCGCTTGGTAGTTCTGCGCAATTTGCGCTATGCTTTCTTTTTGCCCTTTCGTATAAATTGGAACATGCTTCCGCAGTCGCTCAAGTATGGCGGCTTTCTCCTGCTTTTCATGAACCTGTTGACAAACATTTTCATAGTGAAGCAGGAACCAATACTCCAGACACCCTGATGTCATCAGTAGTCGGACAGGAATTCCTTTCCTTCCCCCACGCAACTTTCGCAGTCGGGAGATGGTAGCCCAACGTGCGTTCCATTTATCCCAATCCTGGTCCTCTACATCAAAAAATAGCCAGATTTCATCTATCGTCTCAACCTGGTTTTTGAAAACTGGATCTTTCTTTAATCTGGCCTCCGCATCTTGGAACAAATGGGTTGTACCAGGATTCTTTGGATACCTAAACGTTGCTACATCTTTAAATTCGTTCTTTAGAAAGTCGATGTAGGCTTGCTCAGTCAAGCCCTCACATTCAACAAAAAAGTAAAACTTCTTATCAAAGAGTAGGCGTGGCACTTACTCCGCCCCCTCTATTTCAAGGTCTGGGATGGCACCATATTTTCCGACCAAATAGTTTTTGAGTACATTTTCTGCCGTGGGCGTTGAAAATTCAGTAATGCTGTATAGAACCGAGGCGCTATTCTTGCTGTCTTTGTCCACAAAATATACCTGGTCCTTGCGAATCAATGTGCAATTCAGCAGAGTGGTATTGTGAGTTGTAAAAATAAGTTGTGCATGATTTGGATTGCACGATGGAGCCTGGAATTTATTTACGAGGAATTCCATCAACATGGGATGCATCTTCTGCTCCAATTCATCCACCAGCAGGACGCCGCCTGTTTGCAGTACTCGCTCCACAGCTGGAGCCAACGCCATAAGTCTTATGGTTCCCTCAGACTCGTCGGCCAATTGCAGCGGATATTCTTGTTCTTCTCCAGTGTAGTCCACTCCCTTGTGAAAAGAGGTCACTTGAACCTCCCCCATACGAAGCTCGACTTCTGCCTCATTGGGCGCAGCTGCAAGCGCCTGCATAAACTGTGAGACCGCATGGCGCAACCCCTCTGGCATATCCGCGGGTAGCTGATCCTGGCTATTCAGTTCCTGACTCTTCAAGTCAAACTGCATTCTCTGAATGCCAAGATCGGCATTTTCGGCATAATTAGAAATGGCCCGAAGCATATTAGGGTCTTCCCAATACTCTAAAAGCTGCTGGGGGATGTCAGAATAATCCTGGGAAAAGCATATATACTCCCGAAACCATCGCATAGCTGCAATGCAGGACTTTTCATTCATGGTGCATGCCACAGAAAAAAACAACTGATTTGGGGCAACTGTTTCAGCAATTAGCTCTCGCTTTTTCTTTTCCGCATTTTCGCGGAACATAAAGTTCTGGCGGCTCCGCTGAAACACAAGCGCTTTTTGCCCATGGGGCGCATGGTAGAGATATTCCTCTATCACTTCTGTCCGGGTAGCGGAAAAGCCGTAAATATATTTCACACCCTCCAAGACGTAAATAAACTCAAAAGCCGTGGGCTCAGTCCTGGAGTAATCATTCAGCAGAAACGGACGAACCGGTATAGGGGCATTGGCGTGCTGGGTTCGTTGTGCATTGCGGATGAACTGTACAGCCAGCCAAAATGCCCGGATCACGTTGCTTTTGCCCCCACCATTTTTTCCGTAAATAGCGGCGGTCGGAAGCAGTTTCATTGTTTTATATGGGATGAGACAGTTCTTAAAGGTGCCCAGGCCGGTGGCTTCCATGGAGAGCGTATTTTCATCCCGGAATGAACGGTAATTGGAAAACTTGAATTCGATGAGCATGTTTATCCCTCCTGATGCCTAGTATACACTGCGTTTCTGAGAAATACAAGGGGAAAAATGAAAAAATTTAACTTTTTTACCGAAATTCATCAGAGCTTCCAGGCCCTTTTGCGCAGGATTTTTTTGCAAAAGGGGATTTACAATTTCTTCCTTTTCGTGTAAAATAACTGCGACAGAGTAGGACCCTCTGCGTGAAGTGCTGCCAAAATGGGGAGTTGTCTGGCAGACGAAGGAGTTTCTCCGCGATAGAAGGTCCGCACCCGCTGTTGCATATGGGTGGAAAAACCTCCTTTATGTAGCAACGATGCTCAGTTGGGCATTGGGAAGGCTGCGAAGCTGGCCGTCCCTCCCACTGGCGCACATGCTGGCAAACTTTGCTCCCCCGGGCCTTGTCCTGTGGGGAGCTTTTTCATTTGCTGCGCGCCATGAGACAGCAGCAGTTGCTGCCGACCCGGCCCCATCAAAATTTAGGAGGTCAAACCGATGAAACAAACCAAATCTACCGCATTGTATCAGACCCCATTCTCCAAAGCCTATTGGCGCGACGCCGCCATGGAGCTGAAGGACATCCGAATCCTGGTGTTTGCCGCCCTGATGATTGCCCTGCGGGTGGCGCTCAAGAGCCTGGGTATCCCCATTGCCGCCGATTTAAAAATCAACATCGCCTTTTTCATCAACGCGCTGGGAGCCATGGTCTTTGGCCCTGTGGTGGCTATACTGGCAGCAGCCGTATCCGACACCCTGGGCTGTCTGCTCTTCCCCACCGGGGTATATTTTTTCCCCTTTATTTTTATTGAGATTGCCGGCTCTCTGGTTTTTGCGCTGTTTCTGTACCGGACCCGGGTCACCGCTACCCGGGTGATTCTCTCCCGGTTTTGTGTGGACTTTTTTGTGAACATTGTGCTGAATGCTCCCATTATGGCGTGGTATTACCAGGTGGTGCTCAATAAGTCCTATGCATTTTTCCAGCTGCCCCGGATTCTCAAGAATCTGGCGCTGTTCCCCCTGGAGTCTGTGCTTCTGATTCTGTTCCTGATGGTGATGATCCCTCTGGCCTACCGGATGCACCTCGTCTATGATGCCGGGGACCAGCTGCACCTGAAAAAGCGGCAAGCCATTCTGTTGGGCGTTTTGTTCCTCTTTGCCGCCGGCTGTGTGGCGGGATATTTTGTCTACGATTACAACAACAACGACCAGGCGTCCCGGTTGAGCACCGAGGAGAAGGTGGAGGTCAACACCGCCCTCACAGAGGACGCCCGGGCCCAGGGCCTCATTGAAAGCGACCAAATCATTGTCCTGAAAAAGGTCTTCAAACAGCTTCGGGGGGACACCACGGTGGAATTCCAGGTCTACGAGACCTCCCCGGACACCGACCTGGTCAAAGCCTCCGGATACCGCACTGCCGATGTCAAGGGGGACAGCACCCTGACCCTGACCGCCACCGGCTCCGCCGTTCTGGTGCAGGACCAGGCCGGGGAGATCACCGGCTTGACGGTGACGCCTGAAAAAGACTGACTGGCGTGCAGCGATGGCATGGCCTGGGCCAAACCTTGAAATAGCGGGAGAAATCACGGAACGCTGGGATTTCTCCCGCTGAATTGTTTGGCGGAATTGGATTGGATTCATCCTTGTGTTTGGCTGGAGGATGTAGTAAAATAACAAGGAAGTAACTGTGAATTTATTTTTACGGAGTGGGTTCCATGCGCATAACAAAAAAAGAAATCCGGCAGATGGTTCCGGAGGAGGACTATGAGAGGGGCCTTGCTTATTATGAGCAGGACCGGGTGATCAGCTACCGGGAGGAAGTGACAAAGGATCTTGCAAAGCTTACCTGTAAGGTCCGGGGGACGAAGCTGTATACAGTCAATGCCTCTTTTTCCGACCGGGGCTTATCGGCGCTGTGTACCTGCCCCCGCTTTGCAGACCGGCACTGCTGCAAGCATCTGGTGGCGGCGCTTTTGACCATGGTTTCCTACCAGCCGGAGACCAACCGCAGCGATGGGAGGGTGAGCCGGATCCTGAAGGCCTACCGGGACCGCTCCAGGTCCGGTGTGGACGCCACCCGTCAGGCCCGGCTGGTTCCCCAGATTTTTCCGTCGGAAATGAGTCGGGGCTACCCTACGCTCACCTTCCAGGTGGGCTTTGACAGGCTGTATGTGGTTAAGAATGTGAAGACTTTTTTAGAGTATGTCAGCAAAGAAGAAGAGGTGACCTATGGCAAGGGATTGACCCTGTGCCATGCCATGGCGCAGTTTGATGAGCAGTCTCAGGCGCTTATCGCCCTGCTGATGAATGAATTTCGCACCTTCCGCTCCTTTGAGCCAGGTTATGGAATATATGACAACTACAGCTATGGCGGTTATTTGGGAAACAAGGGCGGGATTCAACTTACAGGCGAGCCGTTCGACCGCTTTTTTCAGATGTATCTGCATCAGGACCTGGGAAGCACCCGGTGGAATCCATCAATCGTGCTGGAGGATGGGAACCCGCCTGTTGCCATGCAGCTCCAGAAGGAAAAGAATGTGGCCAACCTGACGGTGGAACTCCCGAGAGGGACCAGCTTTTTTGGAAATGCCCGAGCCCTGTATGCCTTTTACGACCGGAAACTGCTCCGATGCAGCCGGGATTTTCAGGAGCGGGTTTATCCCATGCTGTCTGTAGGTTCCGGTAAGATGCAAATTGCCTTTTCTGACCTGCCGGATTTTTGCAGCTGTGTGCTGCCGGAGGTGAGGGATCTGATTGCTGTAGAGGACCCAAGCGGACTTCTGGAGGCCTATTCCCCCGATGATTGTACCCCTTGCTATTACTTCGACGTGGACAATGGGCGGCTACAGGCAGAGCTGAAGTTCCGCTATGGAGAGCAGGAAGTACCTTACGGCCTCCCGGCCTCCCGGGATCTGACGGTGAAGCGCAATGTGCGGCAGGAGCAGGCCGCCCAGGATCCCCTGCGGCGGTACTTTCAGGAGGACAGCAATGGCGTATTTGTCATGGAGAAAGAGGAGGCCATGTATGACTTTCTCACGGATGTGCTGGATACCTTCCACAGCTATGGAGAGGTATACGTCTCCCAGCGCTTGGGGGACAAGCAGATCCGGCCCTCCAGCCCCACGGTGGGGATCTCCGTCTCTGACGGTTTGCTCAGTCTGGACCTGGACACCGGGGAGTTTCCCCCGGAGGAGCTGGAGGGCCTGTACCGTAGCCTGCTCCGGAAGCAGAAATATCACCGGCTGAAGGATGGCCGCTTCCTGAAGCTGGACGGCTCTCCCTATGAAACCCTGGCGGAAATGGCTCATATGACCCTTTTACCGGCAAAGGATCTGGTCCAGGGTCATGTGACGGTGCCTGCGTACCGGGGGCTGTACCTGGATGCACTCTTGGGAAAAAACGAGGGGCTCCAGGTGAACCGGGACCGGCAGTTCCGCTCCATGGTCCGGAACTTCAAGTCTGTGGCGGAGAGCGACTATCAGGTTCCGGCCCATTTGGAGCCAGTGCTCCGCCCCTACCAAAAGGTGGGCTTTCAATGGCTCAAGACCCTGGAGAGCTGCCACTTTGGCGGCATTTTGGCAGACGAAATGGGACTCGGAAAGACGGTGCAGATCATTGCCTATCTGTCTACGGTGCCCTTTCGGGAAACGGGTATGCCCAGCCTGGTGGTATGCCCCACCTCACTGATTTTAAACTGGGGAGACGAGTTGGCCCGGTTCGCCCCCCAGCTCCGGTCCGCTCTTATCATGGGACCGGCGGCGGAGCGCAAAGAGCAGATGGAAACATGTGGGGATTGGGATCTTTGGGTGACCTCATATGATCTTTTAAAGCGGGACATCAAGCTGTATGAAGGCCGAACCTTCTACGCCTGTGTGTTGGATGAGGGGCAGAATATCAAAAATCAGGCAACCTTGGCCTCCAAGGCAGTCAAAACCATTGCCTGCAGCCAGCGCTTTGTGCTCACAGGCACGCCCATTGAGAACCGCCTCAGCGAGCTGTGGAACCTGTTTGATTTCCTCATGCCCGGTTATCTGTTTTCCCACGCCGCCTTTGTAGAGAAGCTGGAGCGGCCCATCGCTCAGAGCAAGGACCCCCAGGCTGGGCAGCAGCTCAGCCGCCTGGTCCAGCCTTTTTTGCTCCGGCGACTGAAGCAGGCGGTGCTAAAGGAGCTGCCCCCCAAAATGGAGCATGTCCGAAGGGTCCAGATTTCTGAGGAGGAGCGCAAGACCTATTACGCTGTGGCCAGTGCAGCCAAGACGGCCTGCACCGGGGAGGGCGGGAATAAGCTGCAAATCTTGGCGGCCCTGACCCAGCTGCGGCAGGTTTGCTGTGACCCCAATCTGTGTTTTTCCAACTACCAGGGGCCGTCCAGCAAACTGGAGGCCTGCTTGGAGCTGTGTGCCGGTATGGTGGAGAACGGCCACCAGATTCTCCTGTTCTCCCAGTTTACCTCTATGCTGAGCCGGATTCGGGAACGCCTGAACCAGCTGGGCATTTCCAGCTATACGCTCCAGGGGGACACCCCTAAGGAGAAGCGGGCTCAGCTGGTGAAGGCCTTTCAGGCCGGCGGCGCGCAGGTGTTTTTGATCTCCCTGAAGGCTGGAGGCACCGGCCTCAACCTGACGGCGGCGGATGTGGTGATTCACTATGACCCTTGGTGGAACCTGGCTGCTCAGAACCAGGCTACGGACCGGGCCCACCGTATGGGCCAGCAGGCCAGCGTGCATGTGTATAAGCTCATTGCCAAGGACACCATTGAAGAGAAAATCCTGGAGCTCCAGGAGAAAAAATCCGCCCTTATGGAGACCGTTACAGGAGGAGATGGCGAGAGCCTCCTCTCCATGTCCCGGGAGGAGCTGCTGTCGCTGCTGAATTAATGGAACCTGGTCAAAGCGCAAGGGCCTGTTGCAAAATGTGTTTTCGTACTGCTCCCCGTCCAGTAGACCACGAAATCATAAACAAAGAACTCACAGCACTGCGGTGCTGTGGCAACTGCAGATTTTAGTTGGCAGCTGCAGCCGCCAACTAAAATCCGCAGTTTTACGTGCGCCCGGTGCGCGCACGTCAGACGGTCTCACGATTGCAGTATGGGCCTGGTCCTTGTAAAATTGACCTATCAGAAGGTGTGAGGGAGACATATCGTAACGTATTTCGGAGCGTACTGTGTGAGCTCACCTTGATTTTGAAGGGCTGGGGGTTGATTGACGGAAAGCTTATTGCCACAGATGGAACACGGAATGTGGCACATGCCCTAAAAAAGGCGCATGTACGACATCAATAACAGGCCGAAATATCCAGCGACAACCGGGCTATCCATATTTTCTCCGAAGGAAAGCTGGAAATGTAGATGCAGAATGTGCATCCATGTCCATCGCTTATAACCTTAAGCGATTACTTGGCATGTTTTCTGTCCAAGAGTTGACGAGAAAATTTGAAATGAGCAGGGCGTGAGGCGCCTGCTCATTTCAATAAATTTGTGAAATTTTGTGGATTCTCTAGCAAATTACACCAAAAAACGCTTATGACCAAGGCAGAAGCTCCCAATTGTGAGACAGTCTGACGGTACGGTGGTGTGGAAGGTCAGGGCGATTTAGCCCCTCTATCCGATTGCATGGAAGGCCTACAGACGGAGCAGCTCCACCAGCATTTGGGTGCACAGCTCCATGTCCTCTACGGGGATGTACTCAAACCGGCCATGGTAGTTCTCGCCACCGGTGCACAGGTTTGGACAAGGCAGCCCTTCATAGGACAGCCGGGCTCCGTCGGTGCCTCCCCGGACAGGGACGGTGACGGGGGTAATTCCCACCCGCTCCATAGCGGTCTTGGCCCGGTCAATGATATGCATCACCGGCAAGATCCGTTCCTTCATGTTGTAATAGCTGTCCTTCAGAGTCAGCTCCACCGTGCCTTCCCCATATTTCCCGTTGAGGAAGGCGGCGATTTCCCCAAACAGCTCCTTCATCCGGGTGAACTTGCCCATGTCATGGTCCCGAATGATGTAGCGCAGCTGGCTCAGCTCCACGGTGCCTTTCATGTCCGTAAGCAGAGCGAAGCCCTCGTAGCCCTCTGTAGCTTCGGGCCGCTGGTGGACGGGGAGCAGACTGTGGAACTCCATGGCGATGAGCTGGGAGTTCACCATCTGGTTCTTGGCAGAACCGGGATGGATGTTCCGGCCGTGGAACACCACCTTGGCAGCGGCGGCGTTGAAGTTCTCGTACTCCAATTCACCCAGGGTGCCGCCGTCGGCAGTGTAGGCAAATTCGGCCCCGAAGTCCTTGAGGTTGAACCGATCTGCCCCCCGGCCGATCTCTTCATCGGGGGTAAAGCCGATGCGCAAAGTGGCATGGGGCTCCGGGGAGGCCAGGAGGCGTTCGGCTGCGGTGAGGATTTCCGCAATCCCGGCCTTGTCGTCGGCCCCCAGGAGCGTGGTGCCGTCGGTGACAATGAGGTGCTTGCCCCGGTTCTGGGTGAGGCTGGGGAAGTCCGCTTCCTTCATCACAATGTGCTCGGCCTCGTTTAGCACAATGTCTCCGCCCTCGTAGGGCACGATTCGGGCCTGAATGTTGGCCCCGGAGGCGTCAGGGGCGGTATCCATGTGGGCGATGAGACCGATGACAGGCTTTGTGGGGTCTCCGGGCACGGTGCCGTAGACGTAGCCCTCGGCGTCCATGTAAGAATCGGAAATTCCCATGGCCTTCATCTCCTCCACCAGGGACAGGGCGAGGACCTTCTGCTTGTCTGTGGAGGGGCAGGTGTCGGAAAATTCGTTGGATTGGGTGTCAAACTGTACGTAACGGAGCAGCCGTTCAGCAGCGGTCATGTGGAAATACCTCCATTCTAAAGCACGGGAGCCTCTGGGGCTCCCGTGTGTGTTTGATCATTGGGCAGCCTTCACCAGGTCGGCGGTGTCCTGGGCGATCATCAGCTCTTCGTTGGTGGGGATGACCCAGACCTTGACCTTGGAGTCGTCGGTGGAGATGAGGGCCTCCTGCCCCCGGGTGTTGTTCCGCTCCGGGTCGATCTTCACACCCAGGAACTCCAGGCCCTCGCAGATGGCGGCCCGGTTGGTGGCGCCGTTTTCGCCGACACCGGCGGTGAAAACCAGGCAGTCCAGCCCGCCCAGGGCGGCGGCGTAGGCGCCGATATACTTCCGGACCTCATAGCAGAACTTGTCCAGAGCCAGCTGGCAGGCCTCGTCGCCCTTGTTGGCCCCGGCTTCCAGATCCCGGAAGTCGGAGGAGACCCCGTTGGACAGAGCCAGAACGCCGGACTTCTTGTTCAGCATGTTGAGGCACGCATCGGCGCTCATCCCGTACTTGTTCATGATGAACTGAACCACGCAGGCGTCAATGTCGCCGGAGCGGGTGCCCATGGGCACGCCGGCCAGAGGGGACAAGCCCATGGAGGTGTCCTGGCACTTGCCGTCCTTCACGGCGGACAGGGAGGAGCCGTTGCCCAGATGGCAGTTTACCAGCTTGATGTCCTCCCGGCCCATGAGGGCGATGGCCCGGCGGGTGACGTATTTGTGAGAGGTGCCGTGGAAGCCGTACCGGCGGAGGTGATCTTCCTCGTAATACTGGGTGGGAATGGCATAGCGGTAGGCCTTGGGGGGCATGGTCATGTGGAAGGCGGTGTCGAAGACGGCCACCTGGGGCTTGCCGGGCATGACCTTTTCGCAGGCCTCAATGCCCATGAGGTTGGCAGGGTTGTGGAGGGGGCCCAGGGGGATGCAGTCCCGGATGGCCTGCTTGCAGGCCTCGTTGATGATGCAGGAATCGATGAATTTATCACCGCCATGGAGGACCCGATGGCCCACGGCGTCAATTTCATCGGTGGAGGCGATGACCCCATTGACCGGGTCCACCAGAATCTCCAGGACGGCGGCAATGGCCTCGGCATGGGTGGGCATGGGGATCTCCCGCTCCACCTTTTTGTCCTGGGCGGGAACCTTGTGGGTCAGGCGGCCGTCCAGACCGATGCGCTCGCACAGGCCCTTGGCGGTGACGACGCCGGTCTCCGGGTCCATGAGCTGGTACTTCAGGCTGGAGCTGCCGGCGTTGATAACCAGAATGTTCATTTGTATGATCCTCCTGTAAACAGTGATTTCATTTTCTCCCATCTTGTGGTAAGATAGACATACCTAAGGGTATTTTATCTCATTTTCCCCGGACCTACAAGTCTTTCTTTGGAAATTTTTGAAAAAAACAGGAGGGTCCCTTCTATGCGGACAGTGGGCGTTGTTTGCGAATACAATCCCTTTCATCTGGGCCATGCCCGGCAGCTGGCCCTTCTCCGGCAGCAGGACCCAGAGGCGGCAGTGGTATGTCTCATGAGTGGGTTGTATGTTCAGCGGGGCCAGCCGGCGGTATTCTCCCGGCAGGTGCGGGCCAGGGCGGCCCTGCTTGCCGGGGCGGACCTGGTGCTGGAGCTGCCGGTGACGGTGAGCCTCCGGTCCGCCGAGGGCTTTGCCGCCGGTGGTGTGGAGATTCTGGACCGGCTGGGGGTGGAGGGCATTTCCTTTGGAGCCGAGACGGCGGACCGGGAGACCCTTTTGGAGACGGCCCGGCAGCTCCTCTCTCCCCAGTTTGGGGAGGCTCTGCGGCCCCATCTGGATGAGGGCCTGTCCTTCCCCGCCGCCCGGAGCCGGGCTCTGAAGGACCTGGGCGGAGACCCGGCGGTGCTGGAGCGGCCCAATGACATCCTGGCGGTGGAGTACTGCAAGGCGATTCTGGCCCGGGGCAGCGGCCTCATCCCCTTACCCATTTGCCGCCCTGGGGACTACCACGCTCTGGACGCGGACCGGGAAAACCCCTCCGCCACGGCCCTCCGGCGGCGGATTATGGCGGGGGAGCCGTGGCTGGCCTACGTGCCGGAGGAGGCCCGCCCGGCCTATGAGGGAGCCGGGGTCCATAGTTTAGCCCTGGGGGAGCGGGCGGTGCTGGCCCGGCTCCGGACTCTGGAGGAGGAGGCCTTCGCCGCCCTGCCCGGGGCCTCCGAGGGCCTGTGGCGGAAGCTCCTGCGGGAGTCCCGGCGGCAGACCGGTCTGGAGGGGCTCCTCACAGCGGTGAAATCCAAGCGGTACACCCGCAGTCGCCTGGACCGGATGGTCCTGTGCGCCTTCCTGGGCCTCACAGCCGAAGATCTGGCGGCGGAAGCGCCCTACGTCCGGATTCTGGGCTTCCGGGACCGTGGCCGCCAGGCTCTCCGGGAGATGTCCTCCCGCCTCCCCCTGGCCCACGCCGGCCAGGGGATGGAAGGCCCCTATTTTGCCCTGGAACAGCGGTGCGAAAGACTGTACGGCCTCTTTGGCCAGACGTTGGAAGCCCCGGAGCTGCGGGAGCGGGTGGCCCGCCTGTAGCTTAGGCGGGCGACCTTATGTGAAGCTGTCGCCTATCTGCCCATTGGATATCCTGACGTAACACGCACTGGCGCGGCAGCCCCTGGCCTTCCCCCGGGGGCAAGGGCGAAGCGCCATGGGATTTTATCACTTGCCGGCGGCAAGCGACTCCACAACTCCAGGTGGCCAGCCGGAGGCGGAGCAGATGAAAGGCAAACCGAAGAATGAGCTCCAGGCATTGCTCGTAGAGCGTTTCTGCCTCGACCAGCTCCTGCTGATAGGCCGCGAGAATAGAACTTTGTAAGCCGCCGCCAAGCATCCGATTGACCATTTCATTAAGTTCATGTTCGAAGTGATCATATTTGCCTCCTAATCCAGCCAGGTTGAGGGTATGCTGATATGTGCAACTAGTTGCACAAGACTTCTTAGAACTTATAAAGGTGCCCTCTCTCAGTTAAACTGTAGATGTTAGACGACTGAGGGCGGTGATGCTTGTGGAAGAGCAATACGGTACGATTCGGGTCAAGTTAAATGACTTGATCCAGCAGACTGGTATCAGCAAAAACAAGCTGAGCCATCGTGCAGAAATGCAGAGGACGCAGATTAACAATTATTGCAACAATACTGTTTCACGTTTGGATATTCATGTTTTAGCTAAGCTGTGTACAGTTTTGAATTGTGAAATTGGAGACCTTTTGGAATTTGTCCCGCCGCAAAGAGAGTAATTGTGTATTTCTCTGAAAATGTATTGGCGCGGCAGTGCCCTACCTTTCCTTGGGAAAGGCAGGGGCGCTGCCGCGCCAGTGCGTATCTATGTGAGCGGTCTGCGTATGCCCTTGTGGGGAAGCTAAGGTGCTCCCGCTCCCATGCTTTTTGCGGCTGGCGGGGGCAAAATTGGATAGACCCCCCGGCAAGTTCGTTGCGGCTGTGAGGCTCACACGAATTTGCCGGGGGATTTTGCTGTGTACGGTGCCACTCTGGGGTGGGTGGAACATGCTACTGGGCGGGGGACTGGTTGACGCCCTCTACCCGCACATCCTCCAAAACCAGGCGAACGGCGGGGGAGGTGCGGAGGACGCCGGTTTGGGGCAGGCCGTTTCTCCAGGAGAGGGAGAGGTCCTTGCAGGTCACGGTGATGGGGCTTTCCGGCAAGGTGGTGATGTGGGAGGTGCCGGCCAGGCCCCGGATGGTGATGTGCTCCAGGGTCAGGTTCCGGAGGGGGCGGGCGTTGTGGTTCCAGTCGCCGCCGTAATTGTAATAGATCAGGTTGTCCAGATGCTCGAAGGTGCAATTCCGGACCACCCAATTCTCACTGTCCCACCGGCACAGGTCGTAGTGGAAGGCGTAATAGGCGAAGGCGAAGAGGGTGTTGTGCCGCCCGGAGGAGCGGTGGGGATATTCCCCCGGCCCCCAGAAGCGGCAGTGTTCCACCAGGAGGTTCCGGCCCCCGAAGCGGAAGCTGTTGCAGGAGGTGTTGAGGCTGCAATTCCGGACCACAACGTTTTCGGCGTCATATCCGGCGATGCAGTCGTCCCCGGTGCGGAAGTCGCAGCTGTCGATCCACACCTGGGTGCAGTGATGGAGATTGACCCCGTCATGGCCGCCCAGCACCGTCACGTGGTCCATTCGGACCTGGATGCAGGAGTCCAGCTGGTGGCACCAGTTGGCGGCGTTGCGGTAGGTGTAGCCCCGGAGGGTCACGCCGCGGCAGCGGCAGAACACCATACCCATGGGCCCCCGGAAGCCCTCCTCCCCCTTGGGGTCCAGGCAGTCGGAGCCGTCGATCCAGGAGCCGGGCTCGCCGATGACCGCCACGTTCTCGGCATCTATGGCTGTAATGGGTGAGTTGACATAATGATCCGGCAGACGCCACTTCTTTTGTAAAAAGGGACTCTTCAGGTAGCCTAAGGTGGTGGGGACGTGGAAGTCCGTATAGTCCTGCCAACGGTTGCTGGCGATGAGGTGGGTTCCGGAGGACAGATACAGGGTGGTGTTGTCGTACAGTCGCAGACTGGCGATGCGCCAGTCCCCGGGGGCCAGCCGGAGGACTCCGCCCCCCTCCCGGCACTTGTCCAATGCCGCTTGGATATAGGCGGTGTGCATGTCCATGTCATGGTCTGGCAGGGGAAGAAAAAGCTCCTGAGTTTCCATCCAACATCCTCCTTGTCTTACTTGGGCGGGAGCTCCAGCCGGTGGGCGGCGCCTCCCCGGTGGCGGGAGAGCCAGGTGTGGAGGCGGTCATACAGAATATCGCCCCAGTCAAACATGCGCTGGAGACTGAAAAATACTGTGGGGGTCATGAGGAAGACGGCAACCAGCACAATGACCATCTCCAGGTCCAGCCGGACAAATTCGAACACAGGCCCCAGGAAGAAGAAGCAAAAGGCGGAGGCAGCGGCCATAAGGCCCCAGAGAATCTTCCGCTGTGTGGTGAAGGGCTTGCAAACCTGGAACAAAACCAAAAGCCCCGTGAGACTCATGAGGGAGGCGGAGACGGTGTACAGCTGCTCCGTAGGCAGATGGAACACCAAAACGAAGCCCACAGCCATGAGGACCACAATCAGGTTGGTCAGTCCGCCGGGGAAGGCCTTGCGCAGAACTCCGGCCATAAACCGGCCCTTAATCCGCTCCCGGTTCCCCTCCAGAGCCAGGAAGAAGGAGGGCGCGCCGATGGTGAGGCCGCTGATCATGCTCAGGTGCAGGGGCATGATGGGATAGGGGAAGGTGGCGAACATGGAGATGAACGCCAAAAGGACGGAGAAGATGTTCTTTACCAAAAACAGAGCGGCAGCCCGCTGGATATTGTTGATGACCCGGCGGCCCTCTCCCACCACGCCCCGCATGGCGGCGAAGTCGGACTGCAGCAGAACCAGCTGGGCCACCTGGCTGGCGGCCTGGCTGCCGGAGGCCATGGCGATGCCGCAGTCGGCCTCCCGCAGGGCCAGAACGTCGTTGACGCCGTCACCGGTCATGGCTACGGTGTGTCCCTCTTTTTTCATGGCCCGGATCAGCTTCTTTTTGTTGTCCGGTGTGACCCGACCGAAGACGGTGCACTCCCGGGCGGCCCGGGCAAAGTCCCCTTCGGTTTTCAAGGTGGAGGCGTCGATGTACCGTTCTGCCCCGGCAATGCCTGCCCGGCGAGCTACCTCTGAGACGGTGACCGGGTTGTCCCCAGAGATGACCCGGATGGACACCCCCTCCTGGGCGAAAAAGCGGAAGGTCTCCGGGGCGGTGGCCCGGATGCGGTTGGACAGAAGGGCCAGGGCCATGGGCCGGACCTGTTCCGGGTCCAGGGGTTTGCCTTGCTCCGGCGTTCCATGGTACTGGGCAATGAGCAGCACCCGGCAGCCCTGGGCGGACCATGGCTCCACATCCTCCCGGATGGAGTCGTACCGGGGGCCCAGGATGAACTCCGGCGCTCCCACCACAAAGGCGCCCTCTGCCTCAAAGACGGCGGCGGACCACTTGGTCTGGGAGTTGAAGGGGACCCGGGACAGGCACTTCCAGGCGGTTTTCCGGGCGAACATCTCCGCCATGGCCCGCCCTGTGTCGTTTTCCGGCTCTGTGCCGCTGTACAGGGCGGCCAGGACTGACTCCAGACGCTCCGGGGTGTCCTGCTGGTCCAGGGGGATGAGGTCCTGGACCTCCATCCCAGGCTCTGTAATGGTGCCGGTCTTGTCTACGCACAGCACGTCCACCCGGGCCAGGGTTTCAATGCAGTTCATGTCCTGGACCAGGACCTTTTGCTGGGCCAGCTTCATGGCAGAGACGGCCATGGCAACGCTGGTCAGTAGGTACAGCCCCTCGGGGATCATGCCGATGAGGGCCGCCACGGTGGACTGGGTGGAGGTGCGGAAGTCCATGCCCAGCACGTGGAATTGGCGGTAAAACAGGATGCAGCCCACGGGAATCAGGGCAAAGCCCACCACCTGAATCAGCCGGTCCAGGGAGCGCATCATCTCCGACTGTGTGGCGTGGACATTTTTCTTTGCCCCGGCGGAGAGCTTGGCGGCATAAGCATCAGGGCCCACCTGGGTTAGCTGAACCCGTGCCCGCCCGGAGACCACAAAGGAACCGGATTTCAGGATGTCGCCGGGGCCTTTTAAAATGGCGTCGGCTTCACCGGTGATGAGGGACTCGTTGACCTGGATTTCCCCGGTGCGCACCAGGGCGTCGGCGCAGATTTGATCCCCGGCGGCCAGTTCCATGATGTCGTCCCGGACCAGAAGGCTGGGGCGGACCTCCACCCGGCGGCCCTCCCGGATGGCCTTTGCCGGGTGTTCGGCCACCAGGGTCAGCTTGTCCACTGCCCGCTTGGAGCGGATTTCCTGGACGGTGCCAATGGCGGTGTTGGCAATGGCGATCACCAGAAACATCATGTTTTTATACGAGCCGGCAATGATCAGCAAAGCGGCCAGAATGAGAAAAATCAGGTTGAAAAAGGTCAGGGTGTTCTCCCGGATGATCTGCCCCTCCGACTTGGAGGGGGATTCGCCGGGATCATTGGACCAGCCAGAGGCCAGCCGCGCCTGGACCTGGGCCTGAGAGAGACCAAAACCGGGGTCTGCGTCCAGGACCGGGAGGGGGCGGCGGGGAATCGACTCCGGCTGTTGCTTGCTGTGGCGGCTGGATGCTTTCTTTCTTGCCATGGCGGCCGGCCTGGGGGCCTGTGCTCCTTGCTGTTGAATTTGGGTGAAAAGGGGCGCCCATTACCCCGTGATTCTCCGCTCCGGCAGGCCGTTGGACCGGTCCCACAGGAGCAGCAGGCGCCCGTGCGTCAGGGAGACCTGGGCCGGGCAGCCCAAAAAGTGGTTGCTCACACCCAGGGGGAACCCGGGGGTGAGCACGGCATTCTCCAGGGGATACTGCAGGCCCCGGAGGGTGACTCCGGCAGCGTCCGCTCCGGAGCAAAACACAGAGAGAATGCCTCGGGCCTCCCGGGAAAACCGGAGGAGCCCCGGGGCCAGGACGGTGGCCAGATAAGCGCTGCCCACCAGATAGCCGTGGGCGTCCTGGTCCGTCAGATAGTGCAGGAGCTGAAAATTGGCTACGGTATGATCCAGCCGTGGCCCATCCAGCGCCCCATAGAGGAGAAACCGGCGGAAGCCGGCCCGGAGGCCAGCCTTTACTGCCAGCATGGAGTCGGTATCATCCTTCTCCACGGGAAAGCGGTCTACTTGGGGCCCCTGGGGCGTGTAGCCCAGGGAGTCAAAATCCCCCAGAATGCCGGTGGGCTCCAGAGCCAGGGCCTGGAGATGCCGCAGGCCGCCATCGGCGGCTAGAATCCAATCGCCTGGGGCGGGGCGCTCCAACAGCCCCTCAAATTCGGCGGCGCAGAAAATATGACAGGTTTTCACAGATCAACCTCCCAACGCAGTCCCGTGCGCTACGCGCATGAAAGCCTCCCAGAGTTGTTTCCACAGACTTAAATGAGCTGCTGTTCATTGATCATCAGCTTAAACTGTAAGCCCAGCCGTTCGGCGGCCTTCCGGCAGAGGATCATACGCTGCATAAAGATCTCAAAATAATCCATGACAGAGCCATATTTGGTGTCTACCGTCAGCTTCAGCTTGACAAGGGTCCGGTCCTCGTTGATTTTTAGCTGGGATTTTTTCACAGAGTAGTTCACCCGGTCGTGAATGTCGAAGGTGGTGGTGTCGGTGTTGCGCACCCGGCTCCGCCGCACGTCGGCTTTGTCTGCCAGGATGAGGGCGGCGGCCACTTCATTTACGGGAACGCCGTTGCCCTCGTCGTGGTTGCCAATGGCAGTGACGATGGTGGCAATCTCCGCCGGGTCGCAGCCCATGTCGTTGAGGATGCTCCAGGCCATGACGGCCCCGGACTGGGAGTGATCCACCCGGTTGACCAGGTTGCCGATGTCATGGAGATACCCGGCAATCCGGGCCAGCTCCACCGTGCGGGGCGGGAAGTCCAAGGTCTCCAAGATGTATTTTGCCGTTTCCGCCACGTGCATCACGTGGGCAAAGCTGTGCTCTGTATAGCCCAGGGCGGCCAGGGATTGGTCCGCCCGGGTGATGTAGGTGCGTATGGCCTCGCTTTGGGTTACTTCATCGTAGGTCAGCAAAGAATGGTTCCTCCTGCAAATTTTCTGGCTTTTGACCCTCAGTATACCACAAATCCCCAGGGAGGAAAAGGGGCGGGTGTGAAATCTTTGTTAATTCCTGGGGCGAAGCAGGGCATACAGAGCGGCGGGGAAGAGGAACAGGCTGATCCACTGGGAGGTGGACAACCCCAGGAAAATGCCCCGGTAGGCATCCCCGCGGAGAAATTCCAGCAGGAACCGGGCAGGGGCGTATAGGGCCAGATACAGAGGCAGCAGCCGGTCCCTGCCCCGCCGCTGGAGCCGGGCCAGGAGCAGAAACAGAACCAGATTCCAGGCCGCTTCCACCAGCTGCACGGGGAAGCGGGAGACGCCATTGGCCTCTGCCACAGGGCTGTACCGGTAGACAAAGCCCCAGGCAGAGGGAAGGCCATAGCAGCATCCGCCCAGGAAGCATCCGACCCGGCCAAAAACATGAAAGAGGGGGATGGCCGGGGCTGTCAGGCTGGCCCAAAGGTCCAAGGGCCGCCCCTTCCGGCGCAGGTATACAGCGCCCGCCAGGATGCCCCCCAGAAGGCCGCCGTAAAATACGGAGCCACCCCAGATGGTGGCCATTACCTGGAAGAAGGAGGCGGGGGAGTGGATCTGAGCCAGGAGCTGGGGCCACTGGGATATGCCTACCAGCCCGTAGAGCAGGTGCATCCCCAGAAAAACACCCAGGCTGGAAACCAGCAGCAGCACGATCATATCGTCCTCATTTTGCCCGGCGCGCTTGGCGGACCGGCAGACGTAAATGCCGGAGGCGAACATGCCCACCAGGGCCATCAGAGGGTAAATGGTGAAGGTCCGGCCCAGAAGGGGAAAAGAAGGAATCATGAGGTACCTCCCATAATCAAAATCCAAAAGAACAGGGGGTGGCGGCTCCTCCCGTTGAGGCAGCCCCACCCCCTGTGTCCACATGGTTTAGCTCAGCAAACCGGTTCCCACAGCACCGGCCACACCGGCGGCGCAAACGATGCAGACAATGCCCAGAGCGCCGATCGCCGTGCCGATGATGCCCAGGACAAAGCCGGCGGTAGCCAGCCCCTTCTGATCCGGCTGTGCCAGCTTCCGGCCCTTGACACCAAAGACGATGCCCAAGATGGCCAGGACAAAGGTGAAGTAGCACACCCAGGGAATGAAGCTGCCCACAATGCCAAGAATTCCACAGACCAAAGCGGCGATGGAATAGCCCTTCGCGTTGTTGTTTTCCATAAGTAATCTCCCTTCTCTCTCTTGATATGGCAGATACAATCTGCAACATCATTGTACCATATTCGCAGAATTTGTCAACTGGGGATCTGCTTTTAAGCAGGGCAGCGGCATTTCCTTCCTCTGGGTCCAAGTTACTCACCCATCCCTGGCGCGGCAGCGCCCTACAACCAGGGGGGCCTTGCTGCTCAGCCGGTTCCGGGTCCAACAGCTGACCCAGGCGCCCACGGTGCGCCCCTAGGGGCCTTTGGCAGATCCGTCAGCCAGAAAATGTGCAATTAATAAGCGTTGCACGGTACTACCGGTCTGTAAAAAGGAAATGCCGTCGCCCTGTGGAAAACGCTGCAATGAGTTGAAAAACGGGGACATATCTGATATACTGGCTTCAATGGAAACTCATTTTAAACAAAGGAACGAGACAAATGGCAGAAACAGCAATGACATTTCAGGATTTGGGGCTTTCAGAGGCTATGCGGAAGGCGCTGGAGAAGAAGGGGTATGGATATCCCACCTCAGTTCAACGGGAGGCCATTCCGCCGCTTTTAGCCTGGAAGGATGTGATTGCCAAGGCGCCTACGGGCACCGGCAAAACCTTCGCCTTTGGCATTCCCATGATTGAGCATGTGAACCCGGAAAGCAGCGATGTGCAGGGGCTTATCCTGGCTCCCACCCGGGAGCTGGCCATTCAGATTTGTGACGAGCTGCGCAGTCTTCTGGCGTTTTATACCGGCATCCGGGTCACGGTGCTCTACGGCGGCGCATCCCTGGTCACCCAGGCCAAGGCCCTGGAGAAGAAGCCCCAGATTGTGGTGGCTACGCCGGGCCGGCTGATGGATCATTACAACCGGAAGAACATTCGCTTTGACAAAGTGCAGACCATCATTCTGGACGAGGCGGACCGAATGCTGGACATGGGCTTTTTCAAGGACGTGACCCGGATTGTGGAGAAGGTAAAAAACCGGAAGAATCTGGGCCTGTTCTCTGCCACCATCTCCCAGGAGGTGATGACCGTCAGCTGGATGTACCAGAGGGACGAGGTGGAGATCACCGTGGAGCCCAAGCTGGACGACCGGCCGGACATTGATCAGTACTCCATTACCACCACGCCCATGTCCAAGGCGGAGACCACCCTGCGCCTCATCCGGACCCAGGGCTTTGAGCGGGTGATGATCTTCTGCAACACCAAGCACATGTGCCAGCGCCTTTGTGATGACTTTCAGCGGGCCGGCGCCAATGCGGAGTGCATCCACGGGGACATCAAGCAGTCCCTTCGGGAGCGGACCATGCAGAAGTTCCACAGGGGGGAGCTGCCCATCCTCATTGCTACCGATGTGGCTTCCCGGGGCATCGACGTGGATGACGTGGATTGCGTCATCAACTACGAGGTTCCGGAGGAGAATGAATATTACATCCACCGCATTGGCCGGACCGGGCGGGCAAAACGGAAGGGGAAGGCATATTCTATCATAGGGAACTTCCCGGAGAAGGCAAAGCTGGATGAAATTGCCAAGTATTCTAATTTTACCATTCGCCCCATGCTTCTGGGGGAGGACGGGACCCTCATGGAGGAAGTGGTGAAGGCCCCTGTGATCCGGAAGCGGTTCCGGTGAATCCCCGGGAGGCGGGATTCCTCCTACTGGGCTCCCGGCTGGGAGATCCGGTCCGGCATCCTCTCACCGGGCCGCAGCTGCAGCGCCTGGCCAAGCGGGTGCGCTTAAGCCCTATGCCGGGGCACGGGGGGGAGGAGCTGACGGAGTCCCATCTCCGGGCCCTGGGCTGCACCGAACCGGAGGCGGCTCACGTGGTGGCGCTTTTGGGGGAGGAGGACCGGCTGGCAGCCTATCTCCGCCGGGGTGAAAAGCGGGGCTTGCGCTGTCTCACCCCTGTGAGTCCCCGGTACCCTGCCCGCCTGACAGCAGCTCTGGGGGACCGGGCCCCGGCAGCTTTGTGGTTTGCCGGGGACCTGAGCTTGCTGCAGACGCCCTGCCTCTCCCTGGTGGGCAGCCGGGAGCTGAAGGGAGAAGCCAGGGCCTTTGCCCGAAGGGCAGGAGAGGAAATGGCCCGTCAGGGCTATACCCTGGTGTCAGGGGGAGCCCGGGGGACGGACCGGGAAGGGCAGGAGGCCTGCCTGGCCGCTGGCGGCCGGGTGATTGCCGTCTTAGCGGCACCCCAGGGCGCGCCGCCTGTCCCCAATTTGCTTCTGTGCTGGGAGGATAGCTTCGATCTGCCCTTTTCTCCGGCACGGGCCCTATCCCGCAACCGGATCATTCATATCCTGGGGGAGAAGACCCTGGTTGCCCAGACGTCCCCGGGGTTTGGCGGTACATGGAACGGGACGGAGGAAAACCTGCGGAGGGGATGGAGTCCGGTGTTTTTCTTTGACGACGGCTCGCCGGGGGCACAGGCCCTCATAGAGCGGGGGGCCACAGCGGTGGGAATGTCCCAATTGAAGCATTTATCCGCGCTTTTTCCTGCACAAACGACATTTTTCTAGAGATACACGGCCTGCGGAGGGCTTTTTCCGCAAGCCGTGTAAAAAAATCCAAATAGGAGTTGATTTTTGCACACAGATAGTTGTATAATGCACATACCGGCTGCGCGTGGGGAAAAACAACCCGGCCGGTCCACTTTGATTTCTGGAGGTCACCATATATGTGTGGAATAGTTGGTTACGCCGGTTACCGGCAGGCTGCCCCCCTTCTTCTGGACGGCTTATCCAAGCTGGAATACCGGGGCTACGACTCCGCCGGAGTCTGCATCCAAGGTCCCGAAGGGCTGGAGGTGGCCAAGAGCAGGGGCCGCTTGCAAATACTCAGCGAGAAGATTCAGGCGGGCGCCGGTTTACCCGGGCTGGTGGGCGTTGGTCACACCCGGTGGGCTACCCACGGCGCGCCATCCGATGAAAACTCCCATCCCCATCTGTCCCAAAATGGAAAGATCGCCGTGGTGCACAATGGCATCATTGAAAACTATTTGGAGCTCCGGGAGCGGCTGACGAAGGAGGGCGTTTCGTTTTGCTCCGACACGGATACGGAGGTGGTTTCCAATCTGATTGCCCGTCTTTATGAGGAACAGGGAGATTTGTTGGAAGCGGTCCGCATGGCAGTGGCCCGGCTGGAGGGCAGCTATGCCCTGGGCATTGTGTGCCGGGATGAACCGGGTCAAATTATAGCAGCTAAAAAGGATTCCCCGCTCATCTTTGGCTTTGGGGAAGGGGAGAACTTCATTGCCTCCGATGTGCCGGCCATTTTAAAGTATACCCGCCAGGTGGCCTACCTGGATGAGGGGGATATGGCGGTCTTCACGGCCAGTGGTGTGACGTTTTACAACGCCCTGGGAGAACAGGTGGAGAAAAAGCCGGAGAAAATCACCTGGGAGCTCTCTGACGCGGAGCGGGGCGGCTACCCCCACTTCATGCTAAAGGAGATTCACGAGCAGCCCCGGGCCCTGCGGGACACCATCAGCCCCCGGGTTCAAAAGGGGCGGGTGGTACTGGATGATGTTCAGCTGTCCCGGGAATACTTGGAGGGGCTGAAGCGCATTTACATCGTGGCCTGCGGCTCGGCCCACTACGTGGGCTGCCTGGGGAAATACATTCTGGAACGGATCTGCCGGATTCCTGTGGAGCCCATTCAGGCTTCCGAGTTCCGCTATGCCGATCCGGTGCTGTGCAGTAAGACTCTGGTTGTAATCATCAGCCAGTCCGGCGAGACGGCGGATACCCTGGCTGCCCTGCGGGAGGCCAAACGGCGGGGCGCCCGGACGTTGGCCATTGTGAATGTGGTGGGAAGCGCCATTGCCAAGGCTGCCGATCAGGTGATTTATACCTGGGCCGGCCCGGAGATCGCTGTGGCTACCACCAAGGCCTACTCCACCCAACTGGCTGTGATAGATCTTCTGGCGCTGCATATTTCGGAGCAACTGGGTACCCTGTCTCAGGAGGAGCACGACGAGCTCCTGCACGCCCTGGTGGAGCTGCCGGAGCTGGTGACCAGAACCCTGACGCCGGAGCGAATCTCCATGGCTCAGCAATACGCTGCCAGCCTCTTTGGAGACCATGACGTTTTTTACATTGGCCGGAATCTGGACAGCGCTACGTGCCTGGAGGGGAGTCTGAAACTGAAGGAAATTGCTTACATCCATTCTGAGGCTTATGCTGCCGGAGAGCTGAAGCATGGGCCCATCTCCCTCATTGAGCGGGGCACTCTGGTGGTGGCAGTGGCCACCATCCCAACCCTGTTTGACAAGACCATGTCCAATGTCAAAGAGGTGAAGGCCCGGGGGGCGGACGTCCTGTGCCTGACCTTGGAATCCATGGCTCAGGAGGCGGAGAAAACTGCCGATCATGTTTTCCCTGTTCCGGCGACCCATCCTCTGCTGCAGCCCAGCCTGAATGTGATTCCTCTGCAGCTTTTTGCCTATTATGTTGCCCTGGCCCGGGGGTGTGATGTAGATAAGCCCCGGAACCTGGCCAAATCGGTCACGGTGGAATAGGCCGGGCAACTGCTTTCGATCCTGCCAGGTCTGTTGCAAACCTGGACCGGTCAAGAACGCCCCTGCAAGATGCCGCACAAAACCGAAGGTGATGTGCCATATCTTGCAGGGGCGTTCTTGGCTGCTCCATATTGCAGCATGCCGGTTTCAATGTATGGGGAGGTTATCTGAGACGCCGGTCCAATTTGGTGGCGAGCCGCGTGCCCAGGGTCTGGAACAGCTGGACCAAAAGGATCAGGAGCAGGACGGCAAACAGCATCACCAGGTATTTATACCGGTAGTAGCCATACTGAATGGCAATTTTCCCCAGTCCCCCGCCCCCCAGAATGCCGCTCATGGCGGAGTAGCCCAGGATGGTGGTCAGGGCGATGACGCCGTTGGACAGCAAGCTGGGCACGCTCTCAGGAAGCATAACCTTACAGATGATTTGCAGGGGGGAGGCTCCCATGCTCTGAGCGGCCTCCACAATGTTGGGGCTCAGCTCTCGCAGGCTGCTCTCTGCCAGGCGGGCCACAAAGGGGAAGGCGGCTGCCACCAGGGGGACGATGGAGGCCACAGTGCCCACCGGTGTGCCCACAATGGCCCGGGTCAGGGGGATGAGCAGAATCATAAGGATCAGAAAGGGGACGGAACGCAGCAGATTGATGAGGATGTTGAGGGCGCGCATCAGCCATTTGGGAAGGGGCAGAACGCCCTGAGGCTCTCCTGCCACCAGCAGGATGCCCAAAGGCAGCCCCAACACGATGGCAAAAGCGGTGGACAGGAGGGTGACATAGACCGTTTCCCAGAGGGCCAAGGGAAATTCATGCTGCAGGATCTCCAGGGCCTCCTGGACCGCTTCTGCAGACAGGGCGTTTTCAAACATGGCTTGGAACCTCCTCCACCAAAATATCCGGGATGTTCTGTAAGTAAGCGGCCGCCTCCCGGGCTTGCCCGGCGCCGCCGGCAATGCTCAGGAGCATATTTCCGTAGACCCGGTCCCCGATGCTCTGGGTGGAGGCGGAGAGGATGTTGGCAGCAATCTGCCGCTCCATGGCCATTTGGGCAATGAGGGGCGTTCGGGTGGTGGGGGCGCCGTGGAAGACCACCCGGAGTCGGTGCTCTCCAGGAAGGGGCTTTAAAATCTCCTCGGCTCCCTGGGGGAAGACCAGGCGGCGGGCGGCGGCGGACTTGGGGCTGGAGAAGACGGCGCTTACCTCCCCCTCCTCCACCACGGTTCCCTCGTCCAAAATGGCAACCCGGTTGCAGATGGCCTCCACCACAGACATTTGATGGGTGATGAGGACCACGGTGATGCCCAGCTTCCGGTTGATGTCCCGGATGAGCTCCAGGATGGCATGAGTGGTATTGGGGTCCAGAGCGCTGGTGGCCTCGTCACACAGCAGTACCTTCGGGTCGGTGGCCAGAGCCCGGGCAATGGCAATGCGCTGCTGCTGGCCGCCAGAGAGCTGGGCCGGGTATGCCCCGGCCTTATCCGGCAGACCCACAAGAGCCAGGAGCTCCTGGGCCCTCTGCCGGGCCGCAGCCCGCTTCATACCGGCCAACTCCAGAGGGAAGCATACATTTCCCAGGCAGGTCCGCTGCATCAGAAGGTTAAAGCTTTGAAAAATCATGGTTACATTCCGCCGCACCTGCCGCAAAGCGGTGGGGGACAGGCTGCCCAGATCCTGCCCGTCCAGGAGGACTCGCCCCTGGCTGGGCCGCTCCAGCATATTGATGCAGCGAACCAGGGTGCTCTTTCCGGCGCCGCTCATGCCGATGATGCCGTAGATGTCTCCGCTTCCGATGGTGATGGACACGTCCTTCAGCGCTTCCACCTGGCCGCTGGCGGTGCGGTAAGATTTGGACAGGTTCTGAATTTCAATCATGGCGGTTCACCCCAGGAGCGGGTCCAGACTGGTCTGCTTGCCGCCATAAAGGCCCAGGGGCTCCACGTGGATGGTGGCCACGGCCACCAGGTGGGTGCCGTTTTCCTGGTTGAAGTCCTCCAGATAGGGGGTGTGTTGGAAATAGTTGGCGTCAATTTCGCCGCTCTCCACCACGTTGTTGGGCTGTACGTAGTCGGTAAATTCCTTGATGTCCAGAGTGATGCTCCGTGCAGCCAGGATCTCCTTGGCAATTTTCAAAATCTCCGCATGAGGCGCAGGGGAGGCGGCCACGGTGATGGTAGCGCCGGCGAGGGACTCGTAATCCACGGAGGCGTCATAGCCGTCGCCGGGGTTTTCCACGACGCTGACCACTGCGCCGCCGTAGGTTTCAGAGATGTAGTCGGCCACCTGGCGGCTCTCCAGAGCGGCTTTCAGAGCTTTGGTTTTGCCGGAGTCCTCGTTGCCTGCTTTCACTGCCAAAATGTTGCCGTAGGAGGAGGCGGAGCCTTCTATGGCCAGGGAATCCTCCACGGGATGGATCCCAGCCTCAATGGCATAATTGGAGTTGATCACGGCGTAATCCACATCCTGGAGGACATTGGGCAGCTGCGCCGCTTCCACCTCCTGGAAGGTGATGTTCTGAGGGTTGGAGTCGATATCCCGGATGGTGGCGGTGATGCCGGCTCCCTCTTTCAGGGTGATGAGGCCGTTTTCCTGGAGCAGGAGCAGGGCCCGGGCTTCGTTGGTGGTGTCATTGGGAATGGCAACAGTGATGCGCTCCTGCTTCGAGCAGGCGGACAGGGCGATGGCGGCGCTGACGGCAAATACGGATGCAAGAATCCAACTGGCAAGCTTTTTCATAATTTTGTGACTCCTTTTTGTTTGATTGGTGGTGTCCGGCGGGACCGTGGATGAATCTAAAATGGTCACATTCGCTGCTTGGTCAGGTTGGTCTCCACAAAAATTCGGGCAATGGTTTTCATGAGAGAAGTCCTTTCTGTAAAAAAATAAAGGAAGCTTCCGATGAAGCTTCCTTTTTTGGCACAACAGGAAAGCAGACTGAACTGCCCCTATGAGCTATGACGGAAAGCACATCGAAAAATTCGCGCAGCAAGACATGCACATGGAGCACATGCACATTTCCATCCTATTCATGGAAGCAGCGCGGAACTTCTTCATGGTGCTTTCTCCTCTCTCATGGAATGAATTTGAGGGTATTGTAGCACCGGGACAGGGGTTTGTCAATAGTGAAATTTTCAAAAAGCTCACAGGCTTACCACCCCAGGGGGACGTCCGTAATCAGCATGTAGACAAAGCCTTGTAAAAAATGGACAAAATACGAGGAAATCTTTTGCGCCAATTATGAAAAAACGAAAAAAATAGGGGGAGGAATTGCAAAACAGGGGGGTGTGGTGTATAATTTTACAGTTAGGTTGGAAACGTTTCCGGCCGAAGCACGTCATACATAAGACAAAAAAGCAGACGGCGGCTTTGCAAATGCATGGGGAAGGATGAAGAACCGGCGGGAGAATGATCAGACCATCCCGTTGACCTGCTGTACGAAAGCTGGCTTTGTCCGCCTGGAATATTTTCTGCTGGGATTGGCTACGATCTCACAGCTGGCGTTAGATCTGGGCGGCGGGGAATCGGATGGGAAGTTCGGTACACGGCGGCGTCCTGCTCCGTAGAATGGAAAGAGCGCCCGGGAACCGGGCGGCGAGGAGGGAAAACAATGCGTGCAAGCGGTATTTTGATGCATGTGACGTCACTGCCTGGCCCCAATGGGATTGGAGCTATGGGAAAGCCGGCCCACCGCTTTGTGGATTTTTTGGAGCAGGCCGGGCAGAAGTACTGGCAAGTCCTGCCCCTCAGCCCCACAGGCTATGGGGATTCCCCCTATCAATCCTTTTCCGCTTTTGCTGGAAATCACTACCTCATTGACTTGGAGCTCCTGGTGGATGAGGGCCTTCTCCGCCGGGAGGAGGTGGAGGCGGTCTCCTGGAGCGGTCAGGAGGACCGGGTGGATTATGGCATTTTGTACGAAAACCGGGGGCCGGTTTTGTACAAAGCTTACGAACGCTTCCTGGGGATGCCCAACCGAGCCTTTCACCAGTTCATCCAGCGCCAGCAGGATTGGCTCCAGGACTATGCCCTCTTCATGGCCCTGAAGGAGGAGTTCCAAGGCAAGCCCTGGCAGGAATGGCCTGACGGTCTGCGTCTGCGCCAGCCGGAGGAGATGGCTGCCTACCGGGAGAAGCTGAAGTATAAAATTGCATTTCAGTATTTCCTCCAGTTTAAATTCTTTGAGCAGTGGGACCGCCTGCACCGCTATGCCAAGTCCAAGGGGGTCCGGATCATTGGAGATGTCCCTATTTATGTGCCCTTGGACTCCGCCGACGTGTGGTCAAACTGCCAGCTGTTCCAGCTGGATGAGGACCGGAAGCCCAGGCTGGTGGCAGGGGTGCCGCCGGATGCGTTTACCGCCGACGGGCAGCTATGGGGGAACCCTCTGTACGACTGGGAGAAGCTGCGCGCGACCGGCTATGCCTGGTGGCTGCGCCGCCTGAGGGCGGCGGGCCGGATGTACGATGTGGTGCGCCTGGACCATTTCCGGGGCTTTGAGAGCTACTGGGCAGTTCCGGCAGAGGATGACACAGCCCGGCGCGGCCACTGGCTGCCGGGCCCCGGCTGGGATTTCATCGGTACCCTGCGGGAGAGGCTGCCGGGGATGGAGTTCATTGCCGAGGACCTGGGGTACCTCACCCGGGAGGTCCGGAAGCTCCAGAAGGACTCCGGCTATCCCGGCATGAAGGTGTTGGAATTTGCCTTCGATTCCCGGGAGCCCAGCGATTACCTGCCCCACCGCTACACCCGGGATTGCGTGTGTTATACAGGTACCCATGACAACGCCCCCCTGGGACAGTGGCTGGAGGAGGCAAAGCCGGAGGATGTGGCTTATGCCAAGGGGTACTTAGGCCTGAGCCAGGAGGAAGGCCAGATCTGGGGTGTGATTCGCGGCGGCATGGGTTCGGTCTCCGATTTGTTTATCGCCCAGATGCAGGATTATCTGGAGCTGGGCGCGGAGGCGCGAATGAATTTCCCTGGGACTTTGTCAAATAACAACTGGACATGGCGAGCGCAAGATGGTATGATAACCGACGCGTTGGCCCATCGGATTCGGGAGCTTACCCGGCTTTTTGACCGGATTTGACTTGTTTTTTCGGTGCACGCCTTTGGCGCGGGCCCTGTATGTATTCCAACTGAGGAGATAGCGTTTATGAATTTGAATTGTCAGAGCATTTTGAAAATGACGGAGGCGCAGCTGCGCTACAAGAGCGACGTGTCCTTGCAGGAGGCCACCCCCCAGGAGCTCCACGAGGCCCTGTCCCAGGCCGTGATGATGTCCATCAGCGAGAACTGGACCAAGAGCAAGCGCAGCCGCATCCAAGGCCGGAAGGCTCACTACTTTTCTGCAGAATATCTCATTGGCCGCCTGGTGTACAGCAACCTCTATAATCTGGGGATTCTGGACGAGCTGAAGAAGACCTTCCTGGAGGTGGGCGTGGACCTGGCCTGCATGGAGGACATTGAGGATGCGGCTCTGGGTAACGGCGGCCTGGGCCGTCTGGCGGCCTGCTTCCTGGACTCTGCCGCCACCTGCAATCTGCCCCTGTCCGGCTATGGCCTGCGGTACCGCTTTGGCCTCTTTAAGCAGAAATTTGACGACAATGGCAGCCAGAAGGAGACGGCTGACGACTGGACCAAATTTGGCGATCCCTGGTCCTATCGCCGGTATAACCACACAGTGAAAATTCGCTTCCCGGACCATACCGTTCTGGCTGTCCCCTATGACGTGCCCATCATTGGCTATGAGACCTCCAACATCGGCACCCTCCGCCTGTGGCAGTGCGAGGCTGAGGAGGAGCTGGACTTCGATGCCTTCAACGCGCAGGATTACCAGCGGGCCCTGGACGCCAAGAACAAGGCGGAGGACATCACCCGGGTCCTGTACCCCAACGACTCCACCTGGGAGGGCAAGCGCCTGCGGGTGAAGCAGCAGTATGTGCTCTCCTCTGCCTCCCTTCAGGACATCATTCGCACCTATAAGGAGTCCCACGGGGCGGATTTGAGCCGCCTGGCGGACTTCACCGCCATTCAGCTGAATGATACCCATCCGGCCATCTCCATCCCGGAGCTCATCCGCCTGCTGATGGCAGAGGGCATGAACTTTGACCAGAGCTTCGCCATTGCCCAGAGGACCTTCTCCTACACCAACCACACCGTGATGGGCGAGGCCCTGGAGAAGTGGAATATGGACCTGCTTCGCACGGTGGTGCCTGAAATCTGCGACATCCTGGTGCGGATCGACAACAAGCTGAAGTCTGAGCATCCCAATCTCTTCATCATCCGGGACAACACCGCCCATATGGCCAACCTGTCCGTGTATGTCTCCAGCTATGTCAACGGCGTGGCGGAGATTCACTCCCAGATCCTGAAGGACAGCCTGTTCCGGGACTGGTATCAGGTGTACCCTGAGCGGTTCCAGAATAAGACCAACGGCGTCACCCCCCGGCGCTGGATGGGCCTGTGCAATCCGGAGCTCACCCAGATGATCAAGTACCGGGTGGGTGGGGACTTCCTCACCAACCTGGATAAGCTGGAGAATCTGAAGCCCATGATCGATGACGATATGGTTCGCCAGTTCAATCAGATTAAGCACGCCAAGAAGGAGCAGCTGGCCGCTGTGGTAGAGAAGCGGGAAGAGGTTCACCTGAATCCCGACTTTATGTTTGACGTCCAGGTGAAGCGGGCCCACGAGTACAAGCGGCAGCTGATGAACGCCCTGTCGGTTGTGGACATCTACTTCCGCCTGAAGGACGGTAGCTTGCAGAATTTCTACCCCACCCTGTACCTCTTCGGGGCCAAGTCGGCTCCCGGCTATGTGCGGGCCAAGGCTGTGATCCGGTATATCAACCGGATTTCCAAAATGATCAATCAGGACCCGGCTGTGCGGGATAAGCTGCAGGTGCTGTTTGTTCAGAACTACAACTGCTCCTATGCCGAGCACATCATTCCGGCCGCCGATGTGTCTGAGCAGATCTCCCCTGCGGGGACCGAGGCCTCTGGTACCGGCAACATGAAGCTGATGCTGAACGGCGCAGTGACCCTGGGTACCATGGACGGGGCCAATGTGGAGATTGTCCAGAAAGCCGGCCTGGAGAACAACTATATCTTCGGCGCTTCTGTGGAGGAGCTGAATGCCATCCGGAATACCTATTGGGCCCGGGGCATTTACGACAGCAATCCCCGCCTGCGCCGGGCCATCAATACCCTGGTAGACGGCACCGTTCCCACCGACGACGAGCAGCGGGAGCTGTTCACCGCCCTCCTGGACGGCGCTTCCTGGCACCGGCCGGACCACTACTTCATCCTGAAGGACTACGACTCCTACCTGGAGGCAAAGCTCCGTGCCAACCGGGACTATGCCGACCGCCTGGCCTTTGGCCGCAAATGCCTCATGAATGTGGCCTCCGGCGGCAAGTTCTCCTCGGACCGGACCATCCGCCAGTACGCCTCCGAGATCTGGCACATCACCCCCCAGCAGCCGTAACCCCCCGCCTGATTCACACCCGGCCAGCCCCGATTTTGAGGCTGGCCGGGTTTTGGCGCTTACGGGGGTGCATGACGTTCCCAGCGAAGGGCGTCAGCTACAGTAAGCGCGGCCCTTGCTCTGTACCGGTGAAGGAGCCGTGAGCAGGGTTGACTGAGGGGGAGATTACGTACAGTGAAGGCCGCGCCAGTGCAGGGTCAAAGCATTTTGCCAGTCTTACGTTTGCAACATGGCTTGCTGATTGGCCCCTGGGGTGTTTTGCTCAAAATATAAGGCAATAGCTCAATATATCGTGCTGAAAAATGGCAGAAAAAGGCTGATAATGTACTGCATCTACAAAAAGGAGCAGGAAACCGGCAATGAGCAGAGAAGCCGAGTTTTGTCACCGGGACCGTTTGATTGAGCTTGGCCTCACCATGACCTGGGAAGAGCGGGAAGGGGAGCAGGACGCCCGGATGCGCCGGAGTGTGGTCCAGGCCCAGCAGAAGCATAACAGAGTCCGTCACGAAGAGCCTGCCTCATAGCAGCCCCTTTGTGACGGACTCTTATTTTGCCCCGGCAGGTTTAGGACGGCTGATTCTGCCAGTCGGCGGGATAGGTCACATACAAAAACCGGGCGTATTCCGGGGCGGAAAACTGGATTTGGCTGCCCTTGGGAATGAAAATCACCTGGCCTGGCCCGGCGGTGACGGAGCCGGACTGGGCGTGGACGGTGAGCGTTCCCTCTATGACGTAGTCAATTTCATCATACGTGAGGTGCCAGGGAAAGGTGGTGTTCTCCATGACCATGAGTCCCGCCCCCAGGCGGGGGCTCTGAGACAGGGTCAGAAGGTCGTGGGTCCACACTCGGTCCCGGGGATTGCCAGTGTCCAGCCGGTCCGCATCTGTAACCTGGACCTGGGGCAGGTCCAGGGAGAGCACCTGGGGCCCGCCCATCTGCTCCAGCAAAATGGCGCGGACGGCCTCTTCAAGCTCTGCTCTTGTCATGGTGTTTCCCTCCTGTAATGGCCATGGCCACAAAAATTGCAGTGACGCCCCCTGCCAGCTTGCCCAGGATGACCGGCACCAGCATCTCCGGGTCAAATCCGGCGGTGAAGCCCAGGTGATCGCCGAAGACGAAGGCGGCAGAGACGGCGAAAGCCACGTTGATCACCTTACCCCGCTGGTCCATGTCCTTCACCATACCAAACATGGCGATGGAATTCGCCAGGCTGGCAATGAGCCCGGCGGCCGCAGTGTCGTTCATGCCCAGCAGGCTACCCAGCTTCATCAGGGGCTTCCGAAACACCTTGGTGATGGCCCAGACCAGGGGAAACGCACCGGCCAGCACCAGGGCAATGTCGCCTACAATGGAAAGCCCTTCGGAAATGGGAGCCATGCCGGGAATCAGAACCAGACCGGTGAGGGACTCCACCAGGGCGGCGGCCAAACCGATGGTGATGATGGCCACAATGATTTTGCCAAACACGGCAAAGCCCCGGATCATGCCGCCCTCCCACTTCCACAGGCCCAGGGCAATGAGCAGGGCAATGAGGACGATGGGGATGAGATTCCGCAGAACCATCAAAATGGGAAAACCGGCCACAAGGCCGCCCACCAGGACGCCAACGGGAATGGTGACGATGCCGGACAGAACGCCCTTGGCCAGAGCCGGACGGTCCTTGGGGTCCAGAATGCCCAGGGCTACGGGAATGGTGAACACCACGGTGGCGCCCAGCATGGCTCCCACCAGGAGCCCGCCCAGCTTGGCCGCCTCCGGACTTCCGGCCAGCTCCTTGGCCAGGGGTGCGCCGCCCATGTCGTTGGCCAGGATGGTTCCGGCAAACATGGCAGGGTCTGCACCCAAAACCCGGTATACCGGCACCACCACAGGCCGCAGGAGCCCCGCCAGTACCGGAGCCAGGCTGATGATGCCTACCATAGACAGAGCCAAGGAGCCTAAAGAAAGGATGCCGTTTTCAAACTCCGGCCCCAGACCGACCCGGTTGCCAAAAATCCGGTCCAGAGCGCCCAGAACGGCAAAGGCTGCCATAATGGCAATGAGTATTTCATGTGGAGACATGGTCCACCTCCATTTGATCCAAAATGGCCACAATGGCCGTATCCACCGGGGACTCCGGGCAGTAGAGCCGGGCGGTAGAGCCGCACACCAGCAGAACCCGGTCCCCCGCTCCGGCTCCCACAAAATCTGCCGCAACCGTTTTTCCAGTGCCGGTGCGTACCACCAGAAGGGTGTGGCCCCCCAGCTCCCGGGCTTTCCGGGTGGCCCAGACCGAGCCTGTGACCGTTCCGATTTCCATGGCGATTCCTCCTCGTTTATGGCTGTTCCAGAATTTCCCGAGCCAGGGGGGTGAGGACTGCCCCGGCTGGGGGCTTTTTCCCCTGCTCCTTCAGCCGCCGGGCCTCCCCGGCAGAGATGAGGCGGCGGTGGGTAGGTCCGTCCCAAAAGACCACGCCCCAGGCCTTCAGCTCCCGCTGAGCGGCGTTAAGCCGGGCCTGCAGCGCCCGGTTTTTTCCCTGCCTGCCGGGCAGGCCCGGGGTGTACAAATAGACGGGGACACCCTCCAGCAGGGCTTCCAGTACCCGCTCGTCACGAAAGTAGAGCAGCTGCCCCGGGGTGAGACTGCCGATGACAATGGCATCAAAGGGAGGCTCTGACACGTACCGGTACCCCAGATCCTCCGCCGGTTCCCTCCCCAGAAGCAGGGCCGGCGGCCGGCCGCTTCCCCAGGCGGCCCAAATCCGGTCTGTCACTGCCTGAACCAGGGCTTCATCCACGGATGATCATTCCAAAGTCTCCGCTCTGGTAAGCGCAGGCATTGGCCTCGTCAAAATCGATGTGAACCCGGGGGGTAAAGCTGGGGTCCACCCGCACCACCACGTCGTCGAATACCAGCGGCCGGGCGGTGAACATTTTGAGCCGCACCACCTGGCCGTCTGTGAGGCCCCGGGCAGCGGCCTCCTCTGGGGGCATGTGAATATGCCGCTGGGCGACAATGACGCCATGGTCCAGGTGCACTTCTCCCTTGGGACCCCGCAGCGTGATCCCGGGGGACTCCCGGACCTGCCCGGACAGGCGCACCGGCGCTGTGAGGCCCAGGGTCACCCCGTCGGTGAGGGAGATTTCCACCTGTCCCTCCTTCCGCTCCGGTCCCAGGACGGCCACCTTGGGAAAGCTCCCCTTGGGCCCCAGGACCTCCACCCGCTCTTGGCAGACGAATTGTCCCGGCTGGGACAGAGGTCGTTTGGGAGTCAGGCCGTGGCCGAAGAGGGTCATGGCCTGGTCCTTGGTCAGATGCACGTGGCGGCCGGAGGCCTCCACTTCCACGAAAAGCCGGTCTGCCACCTGGGCGGCAATGCGGCTGATTTGTTCCTCCATGGTCTCACCCTTTCTTCTCCTGCCCCGAGGCCAGCCGAATCTCCAGAATCCATAGGAAGCTGCTGAGCCGGTTGAAGCCCTGGAGCAGATCCTCCCGGGTGCACAGACCGTTCAGGTCCCGGAAGGCCCGGTAACAGGCCAGCTCCGCCCCACGGGCCGTGGTGCGGGCCCGGTTGATGGCGAGAAGAGCCCGGCTCTGGGTATGGTCCGGCATAAAATGGGGCTGATTGTAGTACTTTTGCGGCGTGTGACTTCTGGCCCGGAGCTCCGCCGGATCCAGGCCGCCCAGACGCATGGCCTCCATGGGCTCATTCAGCACGTCCCGGCGGAGGGCCTGCCGTGCAAATTCCAAAGCGTCCCCCAGGTCTTTGCAGATGGTCCGGTAGCCCTCGTCCATGGCCTCCCGCTGGGCCAGAAGCAGGTCCGCCTCCAGGCTGTCCACGCACCCCCGGAAGAGAATCCGGGGGTGGTCCTTGGGGACCAGCACCTGGGCGTCCAGGTGGGTCATATGCTCCGGCTTTTCCCGAAGCTCCGCCCCCTGGAGCGTTTTGTACACCTGGGGCTTGGCTGCCTCGGGGGACAGAATCTCAATGTGGTTGCTCCGGAGAAAGTCCCGGGCCCCAGGGGTCAGGTGATCCCCGGGAGCCAGGTAGAATACCCTGCGGCCTTCCCGGTTGCGCAGATTGGCCCGGACTGATGCTTCGGTGTAAAGGGCCATAGGTTATCCTTCCCCACCGGCCATTTCCCGGCCCTTGGGCAAAATAGCGGCGACTTCAGAGTGAGGCCGGGGAATCACATGGACGGAGATCAGCTCGCCCACCTTCTCAGCGGCGGAAGCGCCGGCGTCGGTGGCCGCCTTCACAGCGCCCACGTCGCCCCGGACCATGACGGTCACAAGGCCGCCGCCCACCTGCTCCTTCCCCACCAACAGTACGTTCGCCGCCTTTACCATGGCGTCGGCTGCCTCAATGGCCCCTACCAGGCCCTTGGTTTCCACCATTCCCAATGCGTTGGTATTGCTCAAATCAGACATCATGCTCGTCTCCTTTTATTACATTAATTTTTTCATAATTTCTGCCGCCAGGGCATTGATTACGGTTTCACTGATGGTGCAGTGGCTCTGCCGGGCGCCTTCCACATCCCGGACGCCCCAGGCCACCCGGCGGATGTTGATGAGGTCCAGGGGACCGATGTTGTTGGAGGAGGAGCTGCCGCCCACGGCGCCGCAGCCCAGGGTCAGAGCCGGAAACAGGTTGGTGGTGGCTCCAATGCCTCCCAGAGCGCCGGGAGTATTCACCAGGAACCGGGACACAGGGATCTCCAGGGCAAAGCGGCGGATCACCGCCTCGTCCCGGGCGTGGATCATGAAGCTGTGTCCTGCGCCCTCATGCTGCAGGACCGCCACGGCTTTCCGCATCACGTCGTCTTCGCTCTCCTCCACGTAAAGAGCCAAAACCGGGCACAGCTTTTCCCAGGAATAGGGGTGCTTGGGGCCTGTCTCCCGCTCCTGGGCCACCAGGACGGTGGTCGACGCCGGGACCGAAATCCCTGCCAGCTCCGCAATTTTCTTGGCACTCCGTCCCACCACCTTGGGGTTCAGGCGGCCATCGGGACGGAAGAGAATGGCGGCCACCTTGCTTGCCTCTTCCGTGGAGAGGAAGTAGGCCCCCTGCTTCAGGGCCTCCTGGCGGACCTGCTCGGCAATGGGCCGCTCCACAATGATGCTCTGCTCCGAGGCACAAATGGTGCCGTTGTCAAAGGTCTTGGAGCGGATGATATCTGCCACGGCTTTGGGGATGTCTGCCGACTTGTGGATATAGGCAGGGCCGTTGCCTGCGCCGACGCCAATGGCCGGTTTGCCGGAGGAGTAGGCCGCCCTGACCATACCGGGGCCGCCGGTGGCCAGAATCAGACGCACCGGAGGGCACTTCATCAATTCGTCTACAGCCTCCATGGTGGGAGTTTGCAGGCAACCCACTGCGCCCCGGGGGCAGCCGGCCCCTTCTGCGGCCCGGGCCACAATCTCCACGGCCCGCTGGGTGCATTTGGCTGCCGCCGGGTGGGGGGAAAATACAATGGAGCAGCCAGCCTTCAGGGCGATCATGGCCTTATAACACACGGTTGAGGTGGGATTGGTGGAGGGAACAATGGCGGCAATGACCCCTACGGGGACTCCCACATCCCAGACCTTTTGCGCCGGGTCCTCCCGGAGAATGCCCACGGTCCGCTGGTCCCGGATGGCCTCCCAAACCCGCTGGGCCGCAAAGCGATTTTTGATTTCCTTGTCCTGGGGGGTGCCAAACCCCGTTTCCTCCCAGGCCATGCGGCCCAGCTCGCCGGCACTGGACAGAAAGGCCTGGCTGACCGCCTGGACAATGGCATCCAGCTTTTCCTGGGAGAAGGTGCGAAGGACCTTTTGCGCTTCCTCCGCCTGCTTCCCCAACTCCCTGGCTTCCTGCCGGGAAGCCAAATCCTGATCCATGGTGATTCCTCCTTAATGATGTTGATTCCTGTTACTTGTTTCCCTGCTTCCCGTGGGGCAATCCCGGGGAAATCTCCATCCCAGGCTCTCAGCGAGGCTGGTGGTGCGGTGCGAGCGGAACGGTCAAGACCGTTCCCTACGCGAGGAGAGCGAGCCGATGCCCACATTGGCCCATACAGCCAACGCAGTTGTATCCCATGAGCTGTACGCATGTGACCCTGTGGAAGCCAGGGACGCTGCCGGGCCGGTTATTTGGGGCGGGCGGCGATTTCCTCTACGGCGGTGGCGAAGGCGTCGCAGGCGGCGCGGCAGGCGCTCTGGGTGCCGGTGAGGAGGCCCCCGCCGAAGTTGGTCTCAGAAGGGGGGCCATACAGCTTGGCAAGGCGCACATCCGCCGCCTTCAGGGCTGCGTCCATGGCCGTCATGGCCTCCACAGGCGGGGCAATGAGGTATGCCAGGGGCTCTCCCTCCCGGATGCCTGCCTCCTGGGACAGGAAGGAGCCGGTGCGGCTGACAGTGTGAGCCAGGTAGGCAAGGCCCTCCCGGGCATTGGCCTCCCGAAAGCCTACCTCTCCGCCGGTGAGAACCTGGAGAGCGGCTTCCATGCCACTGCGCACTTCAGAGGGGGTGGGGCCGGAGAGAATGCCGATCACCTCCCCGGCCAGGGGGGTGGAGGCATTTGCTGCCCCTGCGTAAAGGCTTCTGGCGTAGGATACCCGGACGGTAGAGGCCTTGGTGGCCTCATCCAGGGCGATATAGGTGACGTCGTCGCTGTCGGAGGACAGGAGCCCCAGGCACCGCCAGTCGCCCTGGACCCCCAGAGCATGGCACAGGGCGGGGTCTGCGTTGGGCAGGTACTGCACCGACAGAACTTCTACGGGAATGACCGGCCTCACGACACTTCACCTCGCAGCAGATCCACCCCGGAGGCCTTGGCCTCCAGAATCTTCATTAGGAGCTGGGCAATGTGGGCGCCGGCCTCTACGGCAGGGGTTCCCTGACGGTGAATGTTGGACACCACAGTGCGTTTGGATTCCGGGATGCCGGTGTGGGGACCATAGGTGATATAGGCGGACATAGACTCCGCCGTCACCAGTCCCGGCCGCTCTCCCACCAGGATGCACACCACCTGGCAGCCGGTGAGGTCACCCACAAAATCTCCCGCGCCCACCCGGGCGTTTTCTACATATAAGATGGGGCCCAGATCTACGCCGTAGGTTTTCAGGCCCTGGTCAATGGCCCGGGCGCAGTCCATGGCGTTGGCCAGAATGGCGGCGGAGGACAGGCCGTCGCCAATGACCAGCTGGATTTTGGCCCCTTGGGGCAGGCTCTTGCGGATGATCTCACTGTTTTCCGGATCAAACCGCCGCCCCAGATCCGGCCGGGTCAGGTATTGCTCCCGGCTCTCGCAGCAGGTTTTCACAGGAATCAGGCCGTTTTTCTGGGCAAATTCCGGCCCAATTTCGGAAAACACACTGTCCTGAGCGGCAGCATGGTCCGCCCGGAAGCGGAGCATTGTAACTGTTTTATACCGGGGACCCGCCCGGCCCACCCCCAGCCGGGCGGGGGTCTTGGCCTTAAGCTGCCGGTATGCGGGGCCATCTGCGGGGTGCTCCACCAGATATTGCTCCCTCAGGTCAATTTCTGAGATATCCGGCAGCAGCTGCCCTGGGTCTTCCGGTTGCCGGGCCGGTTGGGGCTCCAGCACTGTGGGGCGGTATTCGCTTCCTTTGACCTGAGGCTCCGGCTGGGGAGCCAGCTCCCGCAGCATTTGGGCCACCAGAGTTTTGAGTTCCTCTTGATTCATAACTGCCTCCTTACAACAAAGCGGAGCCATCCCCCGCTTTGGGGGTCAGGCGGCCGTTTTCCACAAAGCCCATCTTCTCCAGCCAGGCTTGGAAGGGTGGAATGGCGGTGAGCCCGAAGATCTCACGCAAAGCGGCCGTCTCCCGGAAGCCGGTGGTCTGGTAATTGAGCATGACGTCGTCACCGTGGGGGATGCCCATGAAATAGTTGCACCCGGCGGCGGTGAGCAGGGTAGCCAGATTTTCAATGTCGTTCTGATCTGCCTTCATGTGGTTGGTGTAGCAAGCGTCGCAGCCCATGGGGATGCCGGTGAGTTTTCCCATGAAGTGGTCCTCCAAACCGGCTCTCGTCACCTGCCGGGCGTCGTACAGGTACTCCGGTCCAATGAAGCCCACTACGGTGTTCACCAGGAAGGGGGCAAACCGCTTGGCAAAGCCGTAGCACCGGGCCTCCATGGTCACCTGGTCTGTGCCAAAGTGCGCTTCGGAGGACAGCTCCGAGCCCTGGCCGGTTTCAAAATACATGACGTTGGGGCCCTCCGCCGTGCCCCGGGACAGAGCCATGGCCCGGGCCTCCTCCAGGGTTTTGGCGGAGAAGCCGAAGGCCTCGTTGCCCTTTTGACTGCCGGCAATGGACTGGAAGATGAGGTCAGCCGGGGCGCCGGCCTCCACGGCGGTCATTTGAGTGGTAACGTGGGCCAGAACGCAGGTCTGGGTGGGGATATTCCACCGCTCCTTCACTTCCCGGAATCGTTCCAGCACCTCCTTTACCCGTTGGGCAGAATCGGTGACGGGGTTGAGGCCAATGACGGCGTCGCCAGCTCCGAAGGTGAGGCCCTCCAGGGTGGAGGCCAGAATTCCATCTGGGTCGTCGGTTGTGTGGTTGGGCTGCAGGCGGCAGGAGAGGGTGCCCGGCAGGCCAATGGTGGTGTTGCAGTGGGCGGTGATGCGGATTTTTTGGGCGGCATAGATGAGGTCCAGGTTGCTCATGAGCTTGGCCACTGCCGCCACCATCTCCGAGGTGAGCCCCCGGCTCAGACGGCGAATGTCCGCGCCGGTGGTCTTCTCATCCAGAATCCACTCCCGCAGGTCGGAGACGGTCCAGTTGCGAATTTTGGTGTATTGGGGTTCGTTGACATCGTCCTGGATGATGCGGGTCACCTCGTCCTCCTCATAGGGAACTGCGGGGTGCTCCCGGAGGTCGGACAACAGCAGGCTGGCCACCACCACCTTGGCGGCGACCCGCTCCTGAGCGGTCTCCGCCGCCAATCCCGCCAGGCGGTCTCCGGTTTTGTCTTCATTGGCTTTGGCCAGGGCGTCCTTGATGTCCCGGAATGCATATGTCTTGCCCAAAAGCCTTGTTTTCAGAATCATGGATTCACTCCCTTTGTGAATTCTACATCGATATTTCCTATCGCCTGGTCTGAGCCTCAGGCCAGAACCAGAGTTTTCTTTACCACGGGATAGGCTGCGCCGCCAGCTACCGGGGCGGCCACATCCAGGAAGCTCCCATCGGGAAGCTCCAGCCCATCCAGGCACAGAAGAGGGCCCGGCAGACGGGTCGCCAAGGCTTGGCCCAGGGCCTTGGCCATATCTTCTCCAGTGACCACCACAGCGGGGCTGCCCAGTTGGGGCAGAATCTCAGCCAGGCGGCCCGCCAGGTTGGCCAGGTCATCGTAGCCCGGGCTGGGCAGGCCGGGGAGAAACAGGGCGGCGGGGGAGTCCTCCTCCCACCGGGCCCGAAGCTGTGCAATCCGCTCCACCAGACGGCGGGTGGGCAGATTCTGCTCTTGGTCTGTGAGAGCGAGGACAGGCAGATTTTGCAGAGGGAACCTGACGTCCCGGGCGAACACGGTGCTGCCGGAGAGTTGGGTGCTGTGGCATCCTGCTCCGATGACGGTGGCCCGGATGGTTTCCTCCCCCAGAACATAGTCCCCCTGGCACAGGGCGCTGCGCCGGATGGCCCGGCCCAGGAGCACGCCGATGTCCCCGTAGGCAAAGGCATCGGGAGGCGTCTGCCGGATCAGATCCGCCACACCGCCGGAAAAGGACAGGGTGATTTGCCCCGGCGGCAGGGGGATTTGCCGATTGGTCAGGAGGCTGGGGGGAATCTCTCCTTGCCGCAGGCCAGCCGCCACCTCCAGAGCCTGGACCAAGCGCTCTATAGTAGGGGCCAGGTCCGCTTCCGTCACCCGCTGGCCCGGTCCCAAATGGCATAAGCCCTGGAGAACGGGAGACACATACTGGATGACGCCTCCTGCTACCTTGATGAGCCGGCCTCCCACATTCAGGCAGCCGGTCTCGGTCACATGTCCGGCCTCCACCAGAGCCAGATTGCTGGTGCCGCCGCCGATGTCCATGTGGAGCACCGTTTTGCCGGTCTGGGCGGAGAACCGTTCGGCGCCTGCGCCTTTGGCTGCCAGGACGCTTTCCAAATCCGGCCCAGCGGTTGCGACTACGAATTCCCCGGCAAATTCCTTCAGGCTGTCCAAAACGGCCCTGGCGTTTTCCTTCCGTGCGGTCTCGCCGGTGATGATGATGGCCCCAGTGGATACCAGCTGGGGCTCAATTCCCGCCAGACGGTATTCCTCCGCCACGATTTGCCGAATGCCTGCCGCATCCAGCCTTGTGGCAGACAGAAGGGGGGTAAAATGAATGGGGCTTCGGTACAGGATCTCCCGGTCTCCGATGGTGAAGTCGGGAACGGCATAGGCATTGGCCCGGTTTTCTACCGTAAGGCGGGAGAAAATCAGTTGCGTGGTGGAAGTGCCTACGTCGATGCCAACAGAGTGCAAGGTCTCACCCATGGCCTGCGACCTCCTTTAAAAGTTCCTCCAGAAGGCCACGGCTGGGTTCCACGGGATTGGTCTTGCAGCAGGGGTCCGCCAACGCAGCCTCTACAATGGTTCCCAGGTTTCGTTGCAGGTCCCGTGGGGCTACCCCTGCCTCAGCCAGTGTGGCAGGCAGGCGCAGCTCCCGGCGCAGGCGAATCAGCCCATTTTTCAGGTTCCGCAGGGCAATGGCTTCGGCAGAGCCCCCCAGGCCTGCCTGCCGCGCCAAGGCGGTGTAGGCTGCACCTGCTGCCACACCGTTGCAGGCCACCACGGCGGGCAATAAAATGGCGTTGAGCCGTCCATGAGGTACGTGAAATTGCCCACCCAGGCTGTGGGCTAAGGCGTGGCAAATCCCTAGTCCCGCCTGGGAAAAGGCCATGGCCGCCATGGTGGCAGCCAGGTGAATGGGCAGCCGCACCGAGGGCTCCCCACCGTAGGAAGCCGGCAGCAGGGAATAGGCTGTGCAGAAGGCGTCCCGGGCCAGGGCATCCGTGATGGGACTGGCGTTCCGCCCCGCCACGGCCTCCAGGGCATGGGCCAGGACGTCAAAGCCTGCATCGGCAATGAGGCTCCGGGGCAGCTCCTCCAGTAGCTCACTGTCCAAAATTGCAATCTGGGGCCGGAGACGCTCGCTGACCAGGGGGTGCTTAACCTCGTTGTGGGTCACAATGGCAAAATCCGTCACCTCTGCCCCGGAGCCGGAGGTGGTGGGGATGGCGGCCAGAGGAATGGGTTCGCCGGAGAAGTACACCATGGCTTTGGCCGCGTCCATGGGACTGCCGCCCCCCAGGGCTACCACCAGGTCCGGCTGGAAGGCCTTCAGCCTGGCGGTACCCCGGGCGATCAGCTCCGCCGTGGGATCTGGAGTCACCTGATCAAAAATTTCCTGGCATTCTCCCGCTGACCGGGCAATTTCCAGGGCCGTCCCCCTTTCTGAGAAGAAGGAATCTGTCACCAGGAAGACCCGCTTGGCCTCCCGGTCCTTTAAGCTCCACCGGGCCCCGGGCCCAGCGATAATTTTGGTTCCGCAGGCAAAGGTCTGCAAGGACACCACCGCTTTCTACCATGTTTGTCAGAGGTAGTATTTCCCGGACCGGAAAAAACATGTGGCGTCCGGAGAAAAATTTGCACGCAGACGGGCAAGGGAGTTGACATCAGGAAAAAAGTGTGAAAAAATAAAACCTCTCACCTTGGCAATTGCTTTAGGTGGGAGGTTGGAGCATATATACTGAGCGCTTCCATGGAGGGATATTGATGAGTGACACCAGGCTAATTTTGGGCATATGCCCCAAATGTGGAAAGAAATTGCAGATCCCGGCGGAGCTGCACCGGTTTTCCTGCCTGTACTGCGGGTCGTGGCTGCATGTGGAGGAGTTGCTTCCGGAGCTGACTACGACCGCATCGATTTCTCAGGCGCAGGAGGCTTACAATTACGTGGCTGCACATCTGCTGGCCTGCGTTACCGGGTATCCGGACGCCTTTCGCCATTTGACCAAAACGGAGTTTGAGCCCTACTTTCAGGCATACCGGCAAGCTTGCCGACCGGTGTTCCGCGCCATGGATGCTGCCGCCCAGGCAAGACCGCAGGAGGGGGCGGAGGCGGCTCTGGCGGCCCTGGCAGACATTTTTCTTGATCAGGTGGAGGATTGGAGCGTGAAAAATAAACGGGGACTAACGGGCAGAGACGCCCTTCTGGATGATGTGAAGTGCACCATTTGTCTGCTGCTGATCCCCGGCATTCGCCTGGAGAGGACCTCGGCCTGTGAGGACTTTTGTCGGATTCTCCGGGAACAATGGCTGATCCGGTATCCGAAAAAGGTCTTCCAACTCACCACCTATGAAGAGATCTGCCAGGGCTTCCAGCGGAAGAAGCTGTGCTTTATCACCACGGCGGTGTGCGCTCAGTCCGGTAAGCCTGACGATTGCCCAGAGCTGGCTGCATTTCGGAGCTTCCGGGACAGCTACCTCCAGTCCCAACCCGATGGGCCACGCCTCATCGCCCAGTATTATGACCTGGCCCCTGGCATTGTCACCGCCATTGGCCTGATGGACAACCCGGCTAAGGTTTACCCTTTCATTTGGGATGTCTACCTCCGACCCTGCTATGAAGCACTGGAGCGGGGAGAGGCGGAAGCCTGCCAGAGCCTTTATACGAAAATGGTCCAGGAGCTGGCCAGAAGGTATTTGCGCATTCAAATCTAGGGATGTCTCTCAACGATCATCTACCCGCCGGGTTTCGGTGGGTAACAGCAATAAAAATGTGGCAAAGGACTCACGTCACCTAAAGAGGCTGCCTCAAAAGGAAATTTTGAGACAGCCCCGGCTCCAGAGGGATTTAATTATTTTGCTCCCCTTTTGTTGGGGATGAAAACAATACATACTGCCCGGTTTTTTCAGACAGGCCATAGCTGGTTCCCTCTGGTAGATTGGGAATGCACAGGCCGTCGATTTGAGTCCCGCGTTCTTGGGTAAGCAGCAGATACTCTCCCTCCGAAAGGTTAAAGTTCACCAGATTTCCAGCCAGAGTTAAATTGTTCTTGCAAAGCAGTACCAACAATTCTCCGGGTTCCATGGTGATCTGGGGAAGTGCACATTTCTGCGGTTGATCAGGGTTGTCAGAGATGCACATTCCGGACAAATCAATTGGCGCACTGCCTACATTTTTCAACTCGATCCAGTCGTGGTTCCCTTTTGCATAGACCTCGTTGATTACAAGCTTCCCAGATTTACAATTCCTTGTGCATAACGTGACCTCCACGAACGAAGAGCCGTTGACTTGCGCAGCGTCTAAATAGAGATCCTGCGTCTCACAGACAACGCCATTTACAAGCCAGTGGTCAAATTCTTGGCCCGGTCCAATCTCTGCCCGTAAGGTGACGCCGCACTCAGCAAAATACGTTCCCGTATATGGACTGCCATAGGTAACTTGCATGTTTTCCAGACGAATGCAGCTGCCAGGTGCGTCTACGGACATGGAAAGGGTATAGGCGCTTTCACAAGAAAAATAATGGCGCAGCTGCTCGTGCACGACATTTCTGCGGCCGAGCGCCATGTTATATATGTCATTGTAAGAATCTTCTGATGTCTCAGATAAGCTTTTTGAAATTAAGGAACCAAATTTTTCGTTCTGCTTTAGGGTGGTGAGCTTTTCTTTTTCTTTGCTCAGGCGTGAGCAAAGGCTTTCAGGACTCCATGTTGTATTGGTGAGATTTAGCACATTGCAAATAAATTTTTCGCGGTAGCCGGGATACTTCAGAAGGAAGTCTAACAGTTCAGAGTAATACCAGGAGTCTTTTGTCATCAGCTCACTAAATTGATCGGGCTTGCTTCGCAAACAAGTGTCCAAATCATAAAGAATAAACCGGTACCTGCCATCGGAAAAAGCATTCCCTTCCACTGCTTGCCCTGTATAACGCCATCCCCGGTAATTATTGTGCAGCCAGTCCAAATTATTTGCCACCATTTCAAAAGCGTAATATAAAAACAGATCATCTATATCCACAATTTTTTCCACCTGCTCCCGGATGGCAGGGTCCTGGATGTCCTCCTGCAGAAGTTGATTCAGACCAGTAGCAGCCAGAAGCTCACGCTCGGAACCAAATTGATTATCTACAATCAGCTCTTTATTCAGTCCGTGCAGGTTGCCGAGGTAATCTCTATTTATGTGTTGCTGCAAGCACATGTAGCTGTAGTACTCTCCGTTTAGATAAACAATTGCCGGGATGGCATCTGCCACGTGGATCAAGCCCGATTCTTTGGCAAGAGGTGACAACACATTCCAAAGCAAGAAGGTATGGTTTCGGTCCTGCCCTCCGTTGCGCACGATGATCTTGTTATAAGAATCGACAGCCAGCGGCTCGGTTTGCTCTGTGGCTGCAGTCATAAACCAGCTGGCAGGGAAATCTGCAGTTTCCCCAGTCCGGTTCCAGTTTGCGGAAAGCTTAAAGGATTTGACATCAAGATAAGACGAAGCGCCGCCGGAGATGCTGATTCCCACATCTTGTCCACCTAGGAGATTTCCACGGTTATCATAAAACTCGGCATAGGCGTCTCGAATCCATGCATCTCCACGCTGCTTAAAATTTGCGGGCAATTGCCAGGGCTGCAAGCTGTCGTAATCACCTCCCGCTGCAATAAAGTCGTCCTTGGTCTTTCCCTCTACCATAATCCCGGTTTCATAATCATACAGGTTGTCTGGATCCGTGGAAAGACTCACAATGATCATGTCTTCCGGTAGTGCACCATTTTCCAGCTGCAGTACCGTCTTGGTATAGGCCTGAGATAGCTGATCTTTATAAGAAACGGCAGCACGAATGATCACCCCTTTGCTCATATCCCCGGCAGGTAAAACGAGAGGCCCTTCATAACAGGTGTCGGATGTGTCCGGGACGCTGCCGTCTAACGTATAGTAAATTTTGATATCCCTTGGTACCCCTTCTGCTGGTGATAGTACAATGGATACGGTGTCTGCATTTTGCTCAACCGAGAATTCTACCAACGGACGGTTGCTCTCTTTGGAAATGAAGTCCAGAAGTTTGGAATCTTCTCTTAGGGCAGTCAGGCGTATGACTAGGAGCAAAAGGACTGCGAATCCTCCGCAAATGATCAATTTGATTTTGACACTGTGTCTCATCCCACAGTATCCCCCGTTTCTTCCAAAAAGTTGACTGTAATGATTTCAGGCATAGCTTGTAACTTGGAGATCAGAGAAATCTGAAAGGCTTTATGTACGAGTACCTCAAAAATCAACTCAGTTGAGGTGGCAGAACGGTTTGCTGCACGGAGCTTGCAGTGCTTGTGCTGTGAGGCGATGACTGCCTGAATTTCTTGAGGCTCTGCTTCCGAGGCGCATCGTACCACAAGTAGATATCTATGAAGTAAGGTGGTATGACAGCTTAGGAGAATTAGCGCCATTCCAATGAAAATTACGGCGATAAAAGACAGCTTGAAATTTTGTGAGCCTATGGCCAGCCCTTCCACCACTGCCCAAAAAATATATACAGTATCCCACGGGTCTTTAATGGCTGTGCGGAACCGGATGATGGAAAGTGCACCGACCATTCCCAAAGAGATTACGATGTTGCTGCTGATCATAAGCATGATCACTGCGGTGATCAGAGTAATTGCTACGTTGGTTGCATTTATTTTAGCGGAATATGCCGTACTCAGGTGTGTTACCCGGTAAGTAATAAAAATAACAAAGCCAATAATCAACGCAGCAACCAAAACAGCCAAAATATTTCTGCCGCGTATAGCAGTATCTGCTCCATAAAAGAGCTCCCAGATTTCCTGTTTACTCATATCTCTTTCTCCTCGTTACAAGTATTGATCCGGTATCCTGCGCCCAAGGGCGTATTTCCCGACAGACAGTTTCGTTAGATTCTCATGATCCAGAACAGCAGACAGGAACCCAGGAAGAAGCTGATTATATTTAACTTCTAAAATTACAGATTGATTCACGATATAATTCCAGGGGAGCAACGGCTCATAAAGATCCAATAGAAGATCTGACGATCGGACATTTGAGTCAAATGTGATCCGCGTAGAGAATACATCATAGGTGAATGCCAGCCGGTTATATTCAATGATTGCGGCAGGCCGGTACAGGCCCAGCGACATCATGGTATACAGGCGAATGGCATCCGGTGTTTTGTAATCTAACAGAGTGCCGTAATCTCCTTGGCACAACCGCACAGCGTCTTGCCGAGATATTGTCACACTCACTTTGTGCTGTAAGGCGCCATGCTTTTCTTTTAGCTCCAACTTTGCATTGACTTGCTTTTCGTCATAAATGCGAAGGCGAATTTTTTCCTGTGATAAGTTCCGGCATTTTTTTCGCGATAGTCTATGTTGTGAAAGGAGTCAAAATATAAACTGCGAACCCGGTATCCGTCGTTATCACCGAAATCGTCAACGTGGAGCAGGGCACGCAATTTATTTTGCAGCGTAAGGGCCTGTGGATGTGACAAGAGGTACTTTTCTTCGGTTCGCAGGACAGACTGCACCGCTGTTGTGTTTTGATTCTTCAATGATGTCCCCCCAAGAGTCTCCAATCTGCAAAAATAAGATGTTGTATTATGTGACAGCCGCATTCCAAAATCAATCCGTACTGATAAGCGCTGGGGTGCTGGAGTGTAAGGCGACCCAGTTTATGTTATGTGTTTTCTTCTCTTACGAACGGAGGTGGAGCGTCATGCGCAGACTTATACAGCTATATAACAATATTGTTTTTAAATTTTGACGGAATACAGACATTATTTGACACTATGAATGTAGGCCTCAATTTGCTTGGCGTTCATGGGAGAAATGGGCTGGGGGAGACGGTCAACGGGGTAGAAGCCCAGGCCAATGGCCTCTCCGTCGGTGCAATGAAGGGACCCGGTGTAATCCCGGCTCACGTATACAATGTCAACGCCGCAGACTTCATTGCCGTTGGGATAGACGTGATTAAGCTCTTTTCCGGAGAAAACGCCAAAAAGTTCCATGTTCCCTACAAGAAGGCCAGACTCTTCCAGGACCTCCCGCCGGGCGGCGTCTTCCACGGTTTCGTCAATTTCAACCCGGCCGCCGGGATAGCTCCAGGTGCCATCGTCCTGGCGTTGCTGCATCAGAATTTCACCGGCGTTGTTAACCACGATGACGCTGGCGCCAGTCTGCACCACTACCGGGGTGCCGTTTGGTGCGATTCTTCCCATGTGACTGCCTCCTGTGTAAACATTGGTGATACTATAGTAGCATACAGCCTCCTGGTTTTCAACTGAAAATCCTCCCTGACACAGGATAAACGCATCTTTTTCTTTACAACTGAGGCCATTCATGGTATAGTAACAATCGGCTTTTTGCGGGCACGTCTTACAAAAGGCACGACTCATGGGAGAGGATTGTTCCATGCCAAGGTATAAAATCGAGGGCGGTCAACCGTTGGAGGGTACCATCACCATCAGCGGCGCCAAAAATGCCGCCGTCGCGATCATCCCTGCTACCCTCCTGGTACAGGGCTGCTGTCGGATTGAAAATGTGCCGGATATATCCGATGTACATATTTTGCTGGATATTTTAAAGCAAATGGGCGCTTCCGTTTGCCAGAGGTCCCATGATACGGTGGAAATTGACTGTACCAATGTGGGCGATATGGAGCCGGACCCAACTCTGGTACGGAGCATTCGGGCGTCGTATTACCTCATCGGGGCTCAGCTTGGCCGCTTTGGGCGGTCGCGGGTGGCTTTGCCCGGTGGCTGTAATTTTGCACCCCGCCCCATTGATCAACATGTGAAGGGCTTCTTGGCTCTGGGCGCAGAGGTGGAGGAAACCGATGCCTATGTAGACGCCCGCGCCAGAGAAGAGGGGCTTCAGGGTGGCAGGGTGAATTTGGATGTGGTCTCTGTGGGAGCGACCATTAATATCATCATTGCCTCTGTGCTGGTTCCTGGGCAGACGGTCATTGAAAATGCCGCCAAGGAGCCACATATTGTGGACCTGGCAAATTTTTTGAATACTATGGGTGCTAAAATTTCCGGGGCAGGCACCGATGTGATCAAGATTCGGGGCGTGAAGGCTCTGCGAGGTGGCGCTTATTCCATCATCCCCGATCAGATTGAAGCCGGTACATACATGGCAGCGGTGGCTGCTGTAGGCGGTAACGTGTTAATCAAAAATGTCATTCCTAAGCACATGGACTGCATTTCTGCAAAACTCCGGGAAATGGGCGCGAGAGTGATTGAGTATGACGATGCCATTCGAGTGCAAAAGGTTCGGCGTCTGCGGAGAGCCACGGTAAAAACCATGCCATATCCTGGGTTCCCCACGGATATGCAGGGTCAGATCGGTGTTTGCATGACCTTGGCAGAGGGGGTCAGCCGGATTACGGAGAGTATCTACGAGACCCGCTTTTTTGCCTATTGTGAAGAGCTGCGCTCCATGGGAGCAAAAATCCAGGTCAGTGGTAAGACCGCTGCCATTACTGGCTGTGAGGAGCTTCATGGCGCAACGGTAAAAGCTCATGATCTGCGCGCCGGTGCGGCCCTGGTGATTGCGGGCCTGGCTGCCCAGGGGGAGACTTTTGTGGAGAATATCCACTACATTGAACGGGGCTACGAGAATTTGATTGGTAAACTCACTGCTTTGGGAGCACACATTCAGAGAGTGGAAGATTAAAAGGCCAGCAAGTGGGCAAGAGTGAATCTCCATTCCACAGCGTTTTTGCCAAAGCTAAAAAGAGTCCCAGGGGGAGAGGCACCGCGATTTGCGGCGTGCTTCCCCTTTCCGCGGCTGCTCCCTCTCCGTTCCCAAGGAGAAGGAAATTCGCGAAAATAGTGCTTGACAATTACGAAATCCGTAGTATAATAAGCGTGTTCTGTTCAAGACGCCGGTATAGCTCAGCCGGTAGAGCAACTGATTTGTAATCAGTAGGTCGGGGGTTCGAATCCGTCTACCGGCTCCACCAACTTGAATGGACAATATGGGGGAATTCCCGAGTGGCCAAAGGGGACAGACTGTAAATCTGCTGGCTATGCCTTCGGTGGTTCGAATCCATCACTACCCACTTTTCCCAAAAATAACTCAAAAATTTAAGAGTCCGACTTTCGAAAGAGAGCCGGACTTTTTCTTTTTAATATATTCACATCATTTCAGTAATAAGAGGGCACTAGGCACCTTACAGCCTAAAGACTGTAAGGTGATTATCATATACAGCTAGCACATTTCTGCCTTTGAGCAGGGCGGCTACAGGCTTGCCTTTCAGTTTTCCGATAGAGGAACCATCGGGATGAATCAGCCTAAAGTTGGATTTGTCATCCCTGTTTTGTATGCAAAGCACATCATCCAAACGGAAACAAACGGAGAAGGTCTCGTAGAGATCATAAGATTCAAGAATGTCCAACTTGTCATTGAAGACAAAAAGCTTGTTGGTACTGGTCTGCATCGGGCACACCTTGTCGAATGCCTCCACTAAAGTCAGCTTTGGTGCAAGTCCATGAAACGCATAGAATGGTTTTCTCAACACCATAGTCAAAGCCCCATTGGCTCTGCGATCCCAATCTTTGCTGATGACAGCAGAATCAGCAAATGACAGATATACAGCCTTGTCGGAACCAGCAAGGAAGACACCACTCTCCGTGAGCATTCCGTCGTTCATGACATGCTTATTGTCGTATAAAGGAAACATCTTCTCCCTATCTCCCGTCTGTGCATCAAAAGAGGCCAAGAAAGGCTTGCCACACTTCACCGTACCTCTCATCAGACTATTACCATAACCGTAATTGAGCATCAATATCTTGCCATCCCTGAGCAGAAGATGAGCCGTAGAAGCCTCCTTGTCCTGGAAATCATACTTCCAGCGTGTTTGCAAACTGTCCGCTCCCAAACAAT
>OGXX01000185.1_pt1 | contig 67062 bp, 57 predicted proteins | sample 1576301 | NCBI WGS metagenome assembly OGXX01 (sample SAMEA3541469, study PRJEB24748) | human gut metagenome | biome: human gut; feature: human-associated habitat; material: faeces | place: China | collected 2012
CCAGAAGGGAAAAGGCGCAAGCAGATGGCGCAGGTGAATCTGGAAATAGTATTAGCCGTTTTCCTGCACCATGCAGACCGCCTGTGCGCTGATGCCCTTTTCTTCGCCCTCAAAGCCGAGCTTTTCCGTCGTCGTTGCCTTGATGTTCACGCGCGCAAGGGGCAGTTCCAGCGCATCCGCCACGTTCTGTCGCATTTGCGGAATGTAGGGGAGCAGCTTCGGTTTCTGCGCCACAATGGTCACGTCGCAATTCGTTACACGCGCGTGGTGCGCCTTCAGCAGCGCAACAACGTGCCGAAGCAGCAGCATCGACGAAATGCCGCAGTACGCTTCGTCTGTGTCCGGGAAGTGCTTGCCAATGTCGCCCAGCGCCATTGCGCCCAGCATAGCATCCATCAGCGCGTGCAGCGCCACATCCGCATCCGAATGCCCCAGCAGCCCAAGTGTGTGCGGAACGGTCACGCCGCAGAGAATCAGCGGACGGCCTTCCACCAGCCGATGTACGTCATAGCCTTGCCCAACGCGAAGCGCCGGCAGTGCCTGTTCTGCAAAAAATGCTTCTGCCATCAGTAAATCCTCCGGGGTCGTCAGCTTGATATTGCGTCGACTGCCCTCCGTCAGCTGCACGGGAACGCCCAGCCGTTCCACCAGCGACGCATCATCCGTGCCGAGGAAGCCGTCGCGCAGCGCCTGTTCGTGTGCCTGACGGAGCAAGTCGGTCTTAAAGCCCTGCGGGGTCTGCACAGCGCGCAGGGCGGTGCGATTCGGCGTGTCCAGCGCGATATTGGCGTCGCTGACGGTCTTGATGGTGTCCGTCACAGGAACCGCGGCGACGCCCGTTCCGCATTCTTCCACCGATGCCATGCAGCGCTGGATAACGTCTGCCGTCACCAGACAGCGCGCGCCGTCATGCACCAGTACGCCGTCGCATTGCCCAGAGAGCGCCTGCAAGCCCCGCCAGACCGATTCCTGACGTGTTGCGCCGCCTGATACCATCGGAACGTCCAGCCCGTTCTGCGCCAATTCAGACGCCATAGCGGGCATATCCTCTTCTCGGCTGACAACAACCACCTGCTCCACCAGTGGCACAAACGCCTCCACCGAGCGGACAATCATGCTTTTTCCGGCGATTGGCAGCAACACTTTATTGCACTTCGCGCCCATGCGCTGCCCGCTGCCGCCGCCCAAAATAATTGCGCCCCACATGATTTATTCCTCCGCGCCGCGTTCGGACGCCATCGCCGCATCCTCTTCCAGCACACGGTAGATTTCCGCAGCACCTTCCTTGCGCACCGTACCCGGCACAGCCAGAATTTCGTAGCGCCCCAAATGGTCGCCGAAGCGGATGGTCATGATATCGCCGGGCTTGACCTCTGCGCCGGGTTTGGCGACCTTGCCGTTGAGCGTGACACGCCCGCCCGAACAGGCCTCGTTCGCCACCGTGCGGCGCTTGATAATGCGGGACACCTTCAAATATTTGTCAAGACGCATAATTTCCTCCGTGTTTCGGGTATTTGAGAAAAAAGCCCGCAAGATTGCTCCTGCGGGCTTCTATACGATGTCTGATACAAAAATGAATCAGAAAATCGTATTAAGGACGATTACTGATTGACAGCGTCCTTGAGGGACTTGCCAGCCTTGAAAACAGGCGCCTTGGAAGCCGGGATGGTAATCTCTTCTTCGGGCTTCTGCGGATTGCGGGCAATGCGTTCCGGACGATCCTTCACCTCGAAAGAGCCAAAACCAACAATCTGCACCTTATCGCCCTTGGACAGGCTTTCGGTGATGACTTCAACAACCGCATTCAGCGCCAGCTCGGCGTTCTTCTTGGGGAGCTGGGTCTTTTCAGCAAGGGCAGCAACCAGTTCGGTCTTATTCATGGAATATATTCCTCCTTGTTTGCGCGATTCACGCATAGATGAAATGGGATAACCTTGGCAGCACGCTGCTGCGGCATAGCGTCGCGGTCAGCGCTTCCAATCTGCGGGGGAAGATGGCTCAACAGCGCGATTTTGCGCGGCTTTCACCCGATTCCAGTATACATCCATTTCCGATAAAGTCAAGTCCCTCAGCGATTTTTCGTCCAATTTTATCAGATTTTCCATGGCAGAAAAGCGTTTGATGAACTTTTCGGTGGCATTTTTGAGCGCCTGCTCCGGATCAATGCCGCTCAGGCGTGCCACATTGACGCAGCTGAACAGCAGATCGCCCAGTTCTTCGCCGGGATCGCGCGCGTTTTGCAGCTCTGTCAGCACCTCGTCAGCTTCCTCATGCACCTTCGGCAGCGCATCCTGCGGCGTATCCCAGTCAAAGCCGACCTGCGCCGCTTTCTTCTGCACCTTCTCCGCACGCATGAGCGCTGGAAGACTCTTGCTCACGTCCGCCAGCACACTGCCCTGCGACATAAGCCCCTTTTCAGCTTTCTTGAGTTTTTCCCAGCTGTCCGCGACTTCCTCCGGCGTGTCGCAGTGGACATTGCCGAAGATGTGCGCGTGGCGGTAGAGCATTTTGTGGACGATGGCGGTCGTAATGTCCTGCATCGTGAATTCATACGCCGACTCTGCAATATCTGCATGGAACGCCACCTGCAGCAGCACGTCACCAAGCTCGTCCGCCAGATGATCCATATCGCCCTCATCGACCGCGCCGACTGCCTCGTACGCTTCCTCAATGAGATAGCGGCGGAGGGTCTGATGCGTCTGTTCGCGATCCCACGGGCACTGGCGGCGCACCTGGTGCATGATGTGCTGCAAGTCCTGAAAGCTGTACCGGGTGCGCTGCTGAAGCGGAACGGCGGGCAGATACAGGCAGACCGTGTGGTCATAGGTGTGCAGGCGGTCCATCTCCCAAAGCTGGATGTTTTGCGGCTTACGGTTCGTCTTGACGGTGGATGGAAACAGCACCGTCGGCAGCTCGTCGCCGTAAACATCGCACAGGCGCAGTTTCAGGTCACATGCCAGCGAGCGATTCCAGATTTCCGTAATCAGCAGCGGCGTCGTCGGATCAGCGGCTGCGGTCACGGCATCCTCTGCGGGAATCGTTCGCAGCGCACCAATGGGGGCGAGATTCCCTGGCAGCTGCGCAATACACGCGTCTGCCAGCGTTACGCCCGGCAGGATGCGCAAGACCGCGTCCTGCGGCTGCTGTGCCCGAAGCTCCCGCACCGCGCCATCTGTTCCGGCATCCAGCACGGCAAAGACAACCGCGTGATGCTCCGCTTCCGCCCATAGTGCCTTCGCCATATCGCGATGCATCTCGTCGAAATCCTCATAGCGGTCGTAGTAATCATCCAGCGACGTACTTTGGACGCCCGCTTCCGTCAGCGCCACGTAAACCGGGTGCTGCGCCGTGCGGAAAATCAGCCGCTTCGCCTTTTTCATCGCGTTCATGGACTGCGCCGTCAGCAGTTCCGGATCGCCCGGCCCCAGCGACACAACGGTGATGTTCTGCTTCATGCTTCTTTCCTCACTTCTTATTTCCGCTTCCGGCGGAAGGCGTTCAAGTCCTCCTTGGTGAGTGCTTTCGTCCAAATCGCCGTGACTACGAACACCGCAACGCCGACCGCTACCTCCACAATCGTCAGCAGACGGCTGAACGGCAGGATGCGTGTCATCAGACAGACGGCCGCGCCCATCGCCAGCGTCGCAATGCCCGGACGCACCAGCCAGTCGCGCCAATTGAACTTCGTGCCGGTATACTTCATGACGTAATAGAGATTCGGAACGAGCGATACCGTGTAGCACACCAGCGACGAAATCGGCGCGCCGTGGATGTTGAAGCCCGGAATACCCACCAGCGTGTAGTTCAGCGCAATTTTGCACACAACGCCCGCAACCAGCGTGTACATGGGAATCCGCTGCTTCCGGACGCCTTGCAGAATGCTGCTCGTCGCCTGCACGACCGTGAACAGCACCACCGTCAGGCTGGAAACCATCAGCAGCGTGCTGCCGGTCATGATGTTCTCTTCGCTCAGCGAACCCTGATAGAAGAAACGGAAAATCTGCTCGCTGAGCACGCTCATGCCGACCGAGCAGGGCAGCCCGATCAGGAACGCAAAGCGCAGGCCGAGATTCGTCTGCCGCTGCACCGCGTCCATATCCTGCACTGCCCACGCGGAGGAAATTGCCGGAACGAGCGACATGCTGACCGCCAGCGACAGCGCCGTGGGAATGTTAATCAGGCGGATGACCATGCCGCTGAACACGCCGTACGTCTCGACGGCTGCATCATGCGTCAGACCGGAAACGACGCAGCGGTTGACCAGCATCGCCGAGTCGATGAACTGCGACAAGGGCACGATGCACGAGCCGATGGTAATCGGGATGGCAATCACCATCAACTGTTCTGCAATGCGCTTGGTGGAAGCATTCTGCTCCGGCGCAAGCTGTGGAATCGCGTCGAAGCGGCTTCGGCGGCGGAAGTAAAGCAGAATCATGTACAGCAGGGCAATCCCTTCGACGATGGTTGTGCCAAGCAGTGCGCCTGCCGCGCCCATCGCCACGCCGCCCATTTGATTGCCAATATACGCCATCGGCAGCGCCAGGAACACCTTGCCGACCTGCTCAATCAGCTGGCTGATGGCGGTCGGCACCATGTCCTGCTGTCCCTGTATAAAGCCGCGGAACGCCGACATCATGCACACAACCGCCACGCATGGTGCAATCACCTGAAAGCCGATTTTGCTGTCCGGCTGATTCACGCGCGCCGCCAGCATTCCGCTGCCCGCCAGCATGATGATGGCTGCAATGCATCCCAAAGTCGTCAGCAGCAGCAGTGCGACACGAAAAACGTGCTTGGCACTGTGCGGGTCATCCTTTGCCAGCGCGGAGGATACCATTCGGCTGACCGCGACGGGCAGCCCGGCGGATGAGATTGTCAGCAGAAGGTTGTAGGTCGGGAAAACCGCATTGTAGATGCCCTGACCCTGCGCCCCGATAACATACGTCAGGGGGATGGAGAACAGCACGCCGACGAGCTTGCAGATAATGCCTGCAATGCCCAGCACGGTCATGCCGCCGATAATCGACTTGGATTTGCTTGCCATTGGCTGCATCCTTTCCGTGATGAAAATACCGTACTCCATTATACGCCAGAATGCCCTCTGAATCAAGCAAAAACGCAAAAAAGGGAAGCGCGCGCTTCCCGATTTTTTACTGTTCCATCTGCCGCCCGACGATGCCCGCTGCCGTTTCCGCCACTTTCAGCTCGGTGTCGCCCATTTTGACGCCGTTGTCGCGGCTCATGAGCAGCACCGCGCCAATCGCTTCGCCGTCGGCAATAATCGGGCTGATGACCTGCGCCGTGTAGTTCGGGTTCTGATCTTCTTCCGTCGTCACTGCCACCATCCTTCCGCCGCTCTGCTGATTCAGGGCAACGGTCTGTCGGCTGGCAATGGCCGTCTCCAGCGCGCGGGAGATCGGCTTGTCGCCAAGCTCCTTGCGCGGCAGACCGCTCGCCGCCACCACCTGATCGCGGTCCACAATCACGGCAATATGCCCCAGCGAACGGAACAGGCTTTCCGTGTAGTCCTTGGCAAAGGATGACATTTCGCCAATCGGGGAATACTTCTTGAGAATCACCTCGCCGTCGCGGTCGGTGTAGATTTCCAGCGGGTCGCCCTCGCGAATCCGCAGCGTTCTGCGGATTTCCTTGGGAATGACAACACGCCCCAGCTCGTCGATGCGGCGAACAATACCGGTTGCTCGCATGATGGTCAGCCTCCTTCAAAATCTGTTCGGGAAAGTGCATGGGCACCACCGCACAATTCGGCGGCGCGTCTGGCGATGTCTTTTCCGCCATCTGCGGCTGTGCGGTGTTACCCATGATTTCGGTGTCCGAAAAACATTTTGTGCATTTCCTGCGTTTTCATGCACGAAAATTGGAAATCACATCGTTTTTCCCGCGTGGATAGTCGAAAGGCAATTAAAAAAAGCCCTGCCGCGCTGTTTGATGCGGGCAGGGACTTGCAGTTTTTGCTTGTCGTACTATTTTGGGGTTAAGAATGCGCCGCGAATTTTTCGTTCTGGTGAACGGGAGTGGAATGCCGCGCAGCAGCGCTGCACTAAATGAAGCTGCCGGATGCCAGAACGGAAAAAGTGCAGGTGAATCTGAAAATAGTATCAGATGAAACGGCGGCTGTTGGAATAGCGGGTGATTTGATGGCCATCCGCATCCGCAGTGAAGCCGATGCGGAACGTGCCTCTGGTCGTAATCGCGCTGGAATAGGAGAGGGTCGCAGAGTACGAAATGGTGTTCGTGGCGATTGTCGCCGGAACAGCCAGCGGTTTCACATAAACCCAGCGTCCGTTCGACTGCTGTTCCAGCCATGCGTTGGTGACAACAATGCGGCCGGCAAGGATATCCGTCATCAGAGTAAAAGTGGCAACTTTGTCCATGCCGAGCGAACAAGTGGCGGACAGGAAAGTGACATCCGCACACGGTTCTACGGAATCGTCTGCGAATGCGCAGCTCAAAAGTGCCGCAAGAACAAGCAGCACAGCGAAAATACGGCGAAGCATATGCATCATTTATTCTCCTATCTCTCTAATGATTGTGCGCAGGAGTGAAGTTACCTCTTCCTGCGACGTTCTGCCGGAAAACAGCAGAAGTTTGTCGTCGCCCTGCCATAAAGCGACGGGCTTGTTGATGTTTTCCGTAATGTAGAAATTCAGTCCATCGAACTGTTGAATCGTTCCTTCATACGACTGCTCGAATGAAAGCATCATATACTGCGGATTGGAAATCAGATTGATTACACCGACAATCGTCTGCTGTGCGTCCGCCGCATTGACATACATCAGCGAAATACTGATGCCACTTCGCGTGAAATTCACATAGCGGTGCTGAAGCTCCCATTGACCGTTCACCATTTCCGGGATGCCGGTTTTCCTGCCAATCAGCGCATCAAGCGCTGCGATACTCTGTACCTCAACAGTATCGCCGCTTGGCAGCGTGGGGTCAGCAACGGCAGTTTCCAGCATTTCGATGGCAATTTCGTGGCTCGTCACGAAGTGCTGCTGTTCATCGGAGGTTGTCCAGTTTTCATACCACAGCAGCGGATGCGATACGGCAAAGGCGACAGCAATCGCCGCGGCACTGCAAGCCGCTGCGGCAATAATTTTCTTCCGCTTTTGACGCTTTCTTTCGTTTTTCTGTTGTGCTGCCGCAATGTGCTGCCGGAGGGCATCCACGCGCGCGGGGGCAATCGGCTTCTGTTCACCTTGCAGACGTTCCAGCAAATCCATGCAGGCGTGGATTTTCGTTTCATCTGTCGGCGCATCCGTTCGGGCGGCTTCCGCCTGAATGATGTTCAGCAGGCGGCGCTGCGTCTCGCGCGGCGGCAGATGACCGTAATCAATCGCTTGCAGGATGGCTTGAACCTCCTTTTCTTTTGGGTCGCTCACAAAAAAAGCCTCCCTTCACTATATGATACTGCATGAGAAGGGCAAAATGGGATAAGCAGAAAAAATTTTATAGAATCAAAAACGTGCCGCCCTGTACGCACAGCAGCAGCGTGACGAATAACAGTCCTGCCGCTTTTTTGCGGATGCGGCGCGCGGCATCGTTGACCGTGTTGCGCTTGATACCAAGCGTGTCCGCTGTATCCGCCGCGGAATTATCCTCCTCGTAATACTGGTGATAGACGGACTTCTCCAGCGGGGTCAGGCGCGCTTGCAGTTCCTCCAGCAGCTCGTTCATCTCGCTCTTTCGCAGCCACTGGATGAGTTCGTCCTGTTGTTTCTCGATGAGGATTTCCGGTTCCAGCGGGAGTGATATACCCAGCCGTCTGCGTTCGATGCGGGAGCGGCGCGCCAGTGTGATGCACTCCAGCTTGCAGGCGTTGACGAACCACCCGTAGAGATTCTTGTGATTCGCCAGCTGCTCCTTCTTCTCCAGCGCCCGCAGCACCACTCGCTGAACAATATCTTCCGCATCCACACCATGAATCATTTGGTAATTGAGCAGAATGCGGCATAATCGCACGAGATCCTCCAGCATCTTGTTGTATACGTCGGTAATCTCACTTTCACTCATCCATTTCACCCTCACGACTTTCTGTATGATGGTGTCCGTTTCGCGCTTGCGCGTATGCGCTCCGGGCAGTGCCTATAGGCATTTCTATTGTAAGACGAAATTTCCAACATGTCAATGCTTGCGCAGAAATATGGTGTGTTTTTCCCTGCAAGTGAATGCCTTTTTCCCATAGGCAGAATAAAACACGTCAAAATTTAGACATAGATAATATCTGCTCATTGCTTACTGTCGGAAATGAAAACCATAGAATAATAGCGGCATACCGTTGACAAGAACGTTCTTTCGCGTTATAATAGACACAGTAAATCACATCTGGAGGTCACGTAAATGACAATGTGGAATTTCGGTGCTTCAGCCGTGCAGAATGATTCAGGAGGGAGTCAGCATTGAAATATCGCAAGCAGTATATCAACGTAGATGTTGTGTTTGATGCTTCCGGGCGGATGCGGCCGCAGGTCATCCACTGGGTGGACGGGCGGCGGTACGAAATTTCGCGTGTAAAAGCGATTGTGCCCGCGGCAGCGCGCAAATCCGGCGGGCAGGGTGACCGATACACGGTGATGCTGGCAGGTCAGGAGCGCTACTTGTTTTTTGAGCGTCCGACAGACGAACGCACTGCCATCGTCGGGCGCTGGTTTGTAGAAGCGACGGAGGGAAATTGAAATGGACAGCATCATTCGCCGAGAACCTGCTGATTGGCGGCACAGCGTGGCATTCACCGGGCATCGTCCGCAAAAACTGCCGTTTGGTTTTGATGAAACCGACCCACGCTGCGTGGATTTCAAGCGGCGGCTGTGCAATTCTATCGAAATGATGATTCTGGAAGGGTACACGCACTTCATTTCCGGCGGGGCGCTGGGCATGGATATGTACGCGGCGGAGGCGGTGCTGACGCTGCGCGAGCAGTACCCGGAAATTACGCTGGAAATCGCCATTCCGCACGACGGACAGACTGCAAAGTGGCCGCAGTCCCTGCGCGACCGGGCGGAGCGCATCCGCGAGGAAGCGGATGTCATCACATGGATTGCGCACGAGTATACCAAGCGCTGCCTATTCGATCGGAATTACTACATGGTGTCGCATTGCAGCGTGCTGCTGGCATGTTTTGACGGTCAGCCCGGCGGCACGGCGCAGACCATCGAGACGGCACATCGGCTGGGGCGGCTGATTACGGTTGTGCGGCCGGTTCGCCGGAAAGTCGCGTAACACCGCATGGCATCCGCCCGCGTCAGTGGCTCCATTTAAGGCGGCATCGCACAACTCGGCGGCGCATCTTGGTGCATTCTCATCAGAAAATAGGATAGAGGAGAAATGAATTATGCAATGGGGTTTGAATGTTCATCAGCAGCCGCGGCAGCTGGAGAAGCGGTTTTCAGACCTGAAACTGTGCCAGCGCGAACAGATTGCGAAGTGGCTGCGCGAGGAGACAAACGATTACTACACGCGCCATCAGCGCTATCCCGTCGGGCGGGAAGCAGAGGACGTGGTAGACAATGCGTATGTGCAGATTGTGAAAGCAGGAATTTGGATTCCGTATGGCGAAGTATACCAGTATTATCTCAGCCGCAAAGCGCGAATGATGAAGCATCCGCCGCAGGGCTGAACAGGGAGGCTTTGCACATGTGCGGACGTTTTTTCCTTGCAGATAATGACAATTCTGGCGAACTTCGCGGCATCATCGATCAGTTGAATCGGCGCGGCGCCACCGTCAAGACGGGCGAGATTTTCCCGACGGATACCGTGCCTGTGCTGGCGAACAATCGGAACCGGCGCGTCGTGCCCTTTTCCATGCAATGGGGATACACCCTGCCGGACGGCCGCCTGCTCATCAACGCTCGGAGCGAAACGGCAGGGGAGAAGCCGCTCTTTCAGGACGCGATGCGTCAGCACCGCTGCCTGATTCCAGCAACGAACTATTTCGAGTGGGAAAAGCGCGGCAAGGAGAAAATCAAGTACGCCATCCGACAGGCGGATGCAGGCTTGCTATACATGGCGGGGCTGTACCGCGTGGAGAACGGACGCGCAGTGTTCACCATTCTAACGCGTGAGCCCGCCGAACAAATTCGCTTCATCCACGACCGGATGCCTGTCATTCTGACAAGCAATGCAAAGCAGGATTGGCTGAATCTGGACTGCGATGCAGCGCAAACTTTGGCGCAGGCGTGTGAAAATGTAGTGTTTTGCGCAGTGAATGTTTCGTGCTGAGCATTGCCGCATAATGACGCAGATTCCGATCAGGCTGCTGGCGGCGGATTCATGCTCGCCGCTATGGAAGAAGTTGTGCTGTCCGAAGAGACGATTCCGATGATGCTGTTTGTCAGGGCGGGAAAATAACGCATTTTGCACTTGTCACCAGCACTTCGGTATGCTATAATAAAATAGTTGCTATGTGCTTGCAAAATGGGGAGCTGTCCCTGTCAGCCACCCCACTGCAGCTTTTGATGGAGGAATCACGATGTACGATGTGCTCATTATTGGTGCTGGCCCCGGAGGAATTTTTACCGCTTATGAGTTGATGGAACGCCGACCTGACTTGAAAGTCGCCGTTTTTGAAACGGGACACCCGCTCAACCGCCGGAAGTGTCCGATTGACGGCGAGAAAGTGAAATCTTGCATCCACTGCAAGTGCTGCTCCATCATGAGCGGCTTTGGCGGCGCGGGCGCATTCTCCGATGGCAAGTACAACATCACCAACGATTTCGGCGGCACGCTCTACGAGTACATCGGCAAAAAGGCTGCCACGGAACTCATGGAATATGTTGATACCATCAATCTGCGCTACGGCGGCGAGGGCACGAAGCTCTATTCGACTGCCGGCACAAGCCTGAAAAAGACGTGTATGCAGCACGGTCTGCACCTGCTGGACGCTTCCGTTCGCCACCTCGGAACGGACATTAACTATATTGTGCTCGAGCACCTTTACGACTATCTGAAGGAACAGGTGGAGTTTCATTTTGACTGCCCTATCGACACGGTAGAAAAGACGGACAACGGCTATCGCATTTACAGCGGTGACAAATTCTTTGAGGGGCGCAAGTGCGTTATTTCCGCCGGCCGCAGCGGCAGCAAGTGGATGGAAAAAGTCTGTAAAGACCTTCACATCAAGACAAATTCCAACCGCGTCGATATTGGCGTCCGCGTGGAACTGCCCGCCGAGATTTTCTCGCACCTGACCGACGAACTGTATGAAAGCAAAATCGTCTACCGCACCGAAAAGTATGAGGACGCGGTACGCACCTTCTGCATGAACCCCAGGGGCGTTGTCGTCAACGAAAACACGAATGGGATTGTAACTGTGAACGGTCACAGCTACGAGGATCCCGCAAAACAGACGAACAACACGAATTTCGCGCTGCTGGTCGCCAAGCATTTCTCTGAGCCGTTCAAGGATTCCAACGGCTACGGCGAGAGCATTGCGCGCCTGAGCAACATGCTGGGCGGCGGCGTTATCGTCCAGCGCTTCGGCGACCTCATCCGCGGCAAGCGCAGCACCGAAAAACGCATCAAGGAGTCGTTCACCGTGCCGACGCTGAACGCCGCCGCGGGCGATCTGAGCCTCGTGCTGCCCAAGCGCATTCTGGACGGCATCATTGAGATGATTTATGCGCTGGATAAAGTCGCCCCCGGCACTGCCAACGACGACACGCTGCTCTACGGCGTGGAAGTGAAGTTCTACAACATGGAGGTCGAGGTGGACAGCAACCTCATGACCTGCCACGACGGGCTTTACATCATCGGCGACGGCAGCGGTATTACACACTCGTTGTCCCACGCGTCCGCAAGCGGGGTGCATGTAGCGAGGCAGATTAGCAAGCAATAAGCAGGGAAGCCTATCAAAGAATTTTGTCAATAGTATAGTTGATTCCTTAGCTTTTGATGCTGCCGAATCAGCTGTTTAGCATCTTTGGCTGAAAATGCTCGTGCCATGTTCTTTCCTCCGAGGTGCTTTTGTCGAACTGCGCGCATGTATTTTCACGATTGCACTTCGTTATTGTAGCACAATCCATCGAAAAGCGCAATAAAGATTCTATAAGCATCATAAGCTAACCGCGGCGAGTGCCTTTCTTCAGCACCCGCCGCGGTTCTTCTATTTGTTTACCTTTCTTCTCTAAAGTATGGCAGCCCCAAATGCTGCGGCGGCTGGTCCTCCCGCTTCTTGCGCAGGCTGGAGATGCACAGCACCACGATGGTCACGATGTAGGGGAGCATTTTGTACAGTTCCTTCACCGCCGGGTTCGAGCCTGTCGGGATGTACATGTGCAGGATGTAGAGTCCGCCGAAGAGAATCGACGCGAACACGCCAACGTTCGAGCGCCAGATGGTGAAGATAACCAGAGCAATCGCCAGCCAGCCGCGGTCGCCGAACGCGTTGTTTGACCACACGCCGCTTGCGTAGTCCATGACGTAGTACAGTCCGCCAAGCCCTGCAATCATGCTGCCGATGCATGTTGCCATGTACTTATACTTCGTCACGTTGATGCTCGCGGCGTCGGCGGTGTTCGGATTTTCGCCAACCGCGCGCAGATGCAGACCTGTGCGGGTGTGCTTCATGAACCAAGCGACAAAGAAGCCGATGGCAATCGCGAGGTATACCATAAAACCGTAGGACAGGAAGTCCTGATAGAACCAGCCTTCACTCTCGGCGAACAGCGGGCGATGGAAGAAGTAGCTTGTGCCGGAGAGGGCAATAGACGGAACTTCACTGCCAGACAGCTTAATCAGTGAGCCGCCGAAGAAGTTGCCAACACCCACACCGAAAGTTGTCATGGCCAAGCCCGTCACGTTCTGATTCGCACGGAGCGTAACGGTCAGCAGGCAGTAGAGCAGCCCCATCAGCAGCGAACCGAGCAGGCAGCAGACAATCGGAATCAGAATTGCCGGAAGCGCGCTGATGTCCGCCTTGCTGGGCAGGGAGTTTTCGTAGAAAAACGAGCCGATAACACCGCAGATGCCGCCGACATACATGATGCCGGGGATGCCGAGGTTCAAGTTGCCGGACTTTTCCGTCAGTATTTCACCCGTGCTGCCGTAAAGCAGCGGAACACCCTGCACTACCGCGCGGGGAATGAACGAAATGAGGTCAAACACGCAGCTTCTCCTCCTTCCCAGTACGCTTGCAGAAGTTAATCTTGTAATTGATAAAGAACTCGCAGCCGATGATGAAGAACAGAATCACACCCGTGATAATGTCCGCAAAAGACTGATTCAGCCCGAACTTCGAGGATACCTCGCCAGCCCCGCGGTCAAGGAAAACGAGCAGGAAGCTGGTAAAAATCATAACGAACGGGTTAAATTTCGCCAGCCATGACACCATGACCGCCGTGAAGCCGCGCCCGTCTACAAGCGTCGTCGTCAGCGTGTGGTCGCTGCCCGCGGTCAGCAGGAAGCCCGCCAAGCCGCAGAGTGCGCCGGAAATCAGCATCGTGCGGATGATGACCCACTCCACCTTGATGCCTACATACCGGGCGGTGCGCTGGCTTTCGCCGACGACGGAAATTTCGTACCCGTGCTTGGTGTAATAGAGGTAGAGGAACATCAGCAGCACCAGCACGCCAACCACGATGATGTTGAGCAGATACTGCTGGTCAGCAACCTTCGGCAGCCAGCCAATCTGCGAGCGCTGGTTGATGATGCCGATTTTGCCCGACCCCTTCGGCGACTCCCAGAAGATGCAGAAGTACGCGACCAGCTGCGTCGCGACATAGTTCATCATCAGCGTGAACAGCGTCTCATTCGTATTCCACTTTGCCTTGAAGAGCGCCGGAATGCCGCCCCAAATCGCGCCGGCGAGCATACTGGTCAGCAGCATCACGAGTATCAGCGCCCAGTTCGGCAGCACGTCGCGCAGGAGAATCATGCAGCTGGCAGAGGCGAGGCAGCCCATCAGCGTCTGTCCTTCGCCGCCGATGTTCCAAAAGCGCATCTTAAACGCGGGAGTAACGGCGAGGGAAATGCACAGCAGCATCGCTACGTCGCGGAAAGTCACCCACGTCTTGCGCGGCGTGCCGAACGTGCCTTTGATGATGGTGCTGTAAATGGCGAGCGGGTCGTCATCCGTCAGCAGCAGGCAGATAATAGCGCTTGCGCCCAGTGCCAGCGCAATGGCAATCACGCGAATCAGCAGCGCCTTCTGCCACGAAATATCCGTTCGCTTGGAAATGTGGAAGAGCGGCTCCCGTTTGGCTTCACTCATGCTCGTTACCTCCCACGCGGGTCATCATCATGCCGATTTCTCGCTTGTCTGCGCCACGGCCGGGCACGATGCCGCTGACTTTGCCGCCGCACAGCACCAGAATGCGGTCGCACAGCTCCACCAGCACATCCAAATCCTCACCGACGTAGACAACCGCCACGTTCTGCTTCTTTTGGTTATTAATCAGGTTGTAAATCGTGTAGGAGGAATGAATGTCCAGCCCACGCACCGCGTACGCCGTCAGCAGCACTTTCGGCGCGGAGGTGATTTCGCGCCCGACCAGCACTTTCTGCACGTTGCCGCCCGACAGACGGCGAATCGGCGTACTCAGGCTCGGTGTCGCGACTTCCAACTCCTTGACCACGTTTTCCGCGATTTTGCGCGGGCTCTTGCGGTCGGTGAAGAACGAGTGCCCTTTGCGGAACGTGCGCAGCATCATGTTGTCGGATAAGTCCATGTTGCCGACCAAGCCCATGCCCAGGCGATCCTCCGGCACGAAGGAGAGCGAAACGCCCATGTTCTGGATGGTCAGCGGGTCTTTGCCAATCAGTTCCACATGCGTGCCGTCGTCTTCGATGTAGCTGATGCTGCCAGAATCGACAGGCTGAAGCCCGGCAATCGCTTCCAGCAGTTCTTTTTGACCCGAACCCGCAATGCCCGCGATGCCCAGAATTTCGCCCGAATTGGCGGTAAAGCTGACATGGTCGAGCTTCGTCGTGCCTTCCTCATTGCGCACGGTCAAGTCCTTGACCTCGATGCGCGGGCGGGGATTGCCCGGCTCGGTACGCTCAATGTTGAGCTTTACCGGATGCCCGACCATCATGTTCGTCAGTTCTTCGGCATTCGTGTCGCGGGTCATCACGTCGCCGACGTACTGCCCCTTGCGCAGCACTGCCACGCGGTCGGACAGAGACTCCACCTCGTGCATCTTGTGGGTGATAATGACAATCGCCTTGCCCGCGTTGCGCATGTTGCGCAGGATGGCGAAGAGCTTGTCCGTCTCCTGCGGGGTCAGCACGGCGGTCGGTTCATCCAGAATCAGGATATCCGCGCCGCGATACAGCACCTTGATGATTTCAATCGTCTGCTTCTGTGAAACGGACATGTCATAAATCTTCTGGTTCGGGTCGATATCGAAGCCGTACTGGTCGCAGATTTTCCGAATTTTGCGGATGGCGGACTTCATATCCAGCTTTTCATCCAGACCAAGGATGATGTTCTCCGCCGCCGTGAACACATCCACCAGCTTAAAGTGCTGATGAATCATGCCGATGCCCAGATGGAACGACTCCTTTGGGGAAGAGATGGACACGGGCTTGCCGTTGATGTAGATTTCGCCCTCGTCTGGGTAGTAAATTCCGGAGAGCATGTTCATCAGTGTAGTTTTGCCGCTTCCATTCTCGCCCAGCAGCGCAAGAATTTCGCCGCGGTAAATATCCAGACACACCTTATCATTGGCCAGCACAGGGCCAAAGCGCTTGGTCACATTGCGAACGCTGACGGCTGCGGTTCTCTGTTCCAACCGGCTCACTCCTTTATGATTGCAAATCGTAAATGACGCGAATGAATAGGAAACACTGCAAATGGGAATGCAGCGGGTTTGCCTGCACTTTCATTTGCAGTGTCAACAAGAAATTCGACCGCCCCGACCCCATGCAAAAGATCGGGGCAGTCGAAAATGGAATTACATGCCTTCGGGCAGCGTGATGCCGTCGATGTTCAGGTCGAAGTAGGGAGCGGCGCGGAAGAAGGATTCCTTGAATTCGCCGTCGATGACCACTTCGGTGTCACCCACGAAGTCGCCCATGTCGTCCACGTCCGCCAGATAGGAGGTCAGCGCCTTGCCGTTCACGGTGAAGGTCGTGGTGTCGAACACCTTGATGGTGCCAGCCGCCAGCGCAGCCTTCACTTCTTCCAGCTTCTCAGCCGTGCCAGCCGCCGCAGCCTGCTCGTTGATGGCAGACAGCTCGACAGAGCCGGTCGCAATCGTGCCAGTCCAGTCAAGCGCGATATCTTCGCCGTTCATCATGCAGTTCAGGATGTACTCGAAGTAGGGTTCCCAGTTGATGCGGGAGGAAACGATGAAGGTGTTCGGGCAAGCCGCCACCGTGGAGCCGTTGTAGGAGACGTTCGGCACACCCGCCACTTCGCAGGCAGTCGGAGCGCCCATGGAGTCAGCGTGCTGGGAAATGAGGACGCAGCCCTTCTGAATCAGCATCTGCGCGCCTTCCTTTTCCATTGCCTCGTCATACCAAGAGTAGGTGAAGGTCACTTCCATGGTCGCGGAGGGGCAGACAGAGCGCGCGCCGAGGAAGAAGGAGGTGTAGCCGGACTTCACTTCCGCGTAGGGGTAAGCGCCGACATAGCCAATCTTCGCCTGATCCGCCGTAATCGTGCCGGCTTCGATCATTTCGTTCAGCTTCATGCCAGCCGCAACGCCCGCCAGATAGCGACCTTCATAGATGGTCGCGAAAGCGTTGTGGTAGTTGGGCAGGTTCTCGGTGTGCGCCTTCGTGCCAGTCGCATGGCAGAACTCGACTTCCGGGAACTCCAGCGCAGCCTGAATCATGTAGGATTCATGACCGAAAGAGTCCGCAAAAATGATGTCGCAGCCTGCGTCCGCCAACTCAGCAGCTGCGTCGTAGCATTCCTGACCTTCGGGGATGTTGGTCTTGGTTTCGTAGGCGATGCCCAGCTTCTCGCAGGCAGCCTTCGCCGCGCTGATGAAGTTCAGGTCGTAGGTGGAGTTTTCGTCGTGCAGGAAGATGAAGCCGATCTTCAGGTCACCCTTCGCGACGGGCGCGCGTTCAGCCAGTGCAGCAGTCGTCAGGCAGCACAGGCACATCACCAGCGCAAGCAGCAGAGATGCAAACTTTTTCATGGTCAAGTCCTCCTCCATTCGATGGGTGAAAACGGTGTAACCATTCGCTAAAAAGCGAACGTTTTCCGGGAAACATGACCCATTGTACACAAATTCGGCACAAAAATCAAGCCTTTTTCAGAAAAAATCCGATTTTTTTGCGAACAATTTAGATGAATGTTCGGAAATAGGCGGATTGGCAGGAGAACGTCACGTTTTTGACAAGCATCTGTGTTTTCCGAATACTGTTCCAACGTAAGCACACCGTCAGCATTGCGGCTGATTCAATGTGACGACAGAACATGATAGGCAAGGGGAGAATAACAATGCGCTCTGCCGGGGATGTTCCGGCAAGGCGTTCCAAAAAAACGCCCTTGACATTGCACTGTCCCTGATTATAATAGTTGCATGTACAACGATGCACATACAACCATCAGCGTCACGGAGGTGCACATATGGATATCACCGAACGGAAAATCACAAAAATCGCGCGGGAAACAGAGAAACTCGTCCTGCTGTCCCTGCGGGAAGAGGGCGTCGGCACGGCGGAAATCGACCTGATTCACGCGCTGCGCCATCATCCCGGCTGCACACAGGCGGCGCTGGCGGAACTGCTGCACGCAGACAAGGCAGCCATCGCGCGGCGGACAAAAAATCTGGAAGCGAAAGGCTTTCTGGTGCGTCAGGAGGCTCCGAACGACCGCCGCAGTCAGCTGCTGTATCCCACGGAAAAGGCGGAAGCCATGAAAGCCTCCAAAGCAGAGATCGAAGCATCCTTCTACGAGTACCTGACTTCTGTGCTGACGGACGATGAATCCAAAACCTTCGCGGCGCTGCTGAACAAGCTGTACGCAGCATCGAAAACCGAAAGCCGCGCGGGATTCCCGCATTTTATTCAGGCGCAGAGGAAATAAAGACGATGCAAGACAAGCAGAATTTCTGCCCGAACAAAATCAGCTCCTATTTCCGTGCCGAATGGCTGTCGCTGACCTTCGTCACGCTGTCCGGGTTGTTCTACAACGTGGGTCTGCTGGCGACGCCGTGGTTCGAAGGACGGCTTGCCCAGTGCCTGACCGACATTCTGGGCGGCTATCAAACCGCGGACGCGATGGCGATGTTGGTGCTGGCGTATCTGTTCGTCACGCTGGTGGTTCAGGGCGCGCGTTTCATCAAGCGATTCTACGTCCGGCGCTTCGCCAACAACATCAACCGACGTATGAAGGGCATTCTGTACGCCAATCTGGTACGCGAAAGCCGCACGTCGCTGGAGAAAGAAGGTGCTGGCGAGCTGATGACGAAAGCCATTTCCGACGTGGACGACTGTGTGGAAGGAATGCGCAAATTCACCACCGAAGTGTTTGACACCGGCGTGGTGATGGTCAGCTACGCAGTCATGCTGCTGATTTACGACTGGCATCTGGCGCTGCTGAGTTTGCTGTTCACGCCCATTTCGTACTTCTGCGCAGCAAAGATGAAGAAGCCTGTTCAGCGCGCAGGAGCGGCGTACAAGAAAGCGGCGAGCGCGCTCAGCAGTGCGACGCTCGACCGCGTGGAAAATGCCGTCACCTACCGTATCTACGGCTGCGAGGAAGCCCGCGCGGAACGCTACGAGGGTGCGCTGAAGAATTACGAAAAGGCTGCTGTGCGTTCCAACGTGTGGCAGTCCGCTCTGCCGCCGCTGTATCTGGCTGCATCGGGAGCCGGGGCGCTGTTCATCCTGTGGTTCGGCGCGAAGAACGTACTCGGCACAGGCTGGCGCGCATGGGACATCGGCGCCTTCACCACCTTCCTGTCCTGCTTCACGAGGCTGGCGGTCAAGTCCTCCAAGGTGGCAAAGCTGTTCAACTCCGTGCAGAAAGCGGAAGTGTCGTGGAAGCGCATCAAGCCGCTGATGAAGTCGCCGGAAGCGCTGGACGACCTCCGCATCCCGCAGTCTGCCGACGTGACGCTCGACAATCTGTCCTTCACCTATGGAGACGCACCGATTTTCTCCGGCCTTTCGCTGACGGCGCATCCCGGCGACATCATCGGCGTGACTGGCCCTGTCGCCTGCGGCAAATCCACCTTCGGGCGCGTATTTCTCTGCGAAATGCCCTATGGCGGCTCGGTTCGCTTCGGCGGCAAGGAACTTTCGAGCTTCTCGCCGCAGGAAATCTCCGGTATGGTCGGTTATTTGGGGCATGACCCGGAACTGAGCATGGACACGATTCAAAACAACGTGCTTTGCGGCAGCAGGCAGGACGTTCTGCCGCGGCTGAACGCCGTTGTCCTGACGGACGAAGTGCTGGCGATGGAAAATGGCGCTGATACGGTCGTCGGCAGCAGCGGCGCACGGCTTTCCGGCGGTCAGGCGCAGCGGCTGGCGCTGGCGAGAACGCTTGCCCATCCGCGTCCGCTGATGATTCTGGACGACCCGTTTTCCGCGCTTGACCGCAAGACGGAGGACGCTGTGTTTGCGAATTTGCAGGCATACGCCAAGGATAAGGTCGTTTTCCTGATTTCGCATCGACTGTACCACTTCCCGCAAATGCAGCAGGTGATTTTCATGGAGGACGGCAAGACGACGGTCGGCACGCATGACGAACTGATGGCGTCCGTTCCGACATACCGCTGGCTTTACGAGAGCCAAACCGGGGGTGAAGCACATGCGTAATCAGAAAAAAGCGGGCGTGATTTCCGCGCTCAAGGCAGCGGTTCGGCCGCATCGGATATTGACGATCGGTACGCTGCTGTGTGTTGCGGCATCGGTTGCCGCGTCGCTGATTCCGCCGCTGCTGCTCAAGAACATAATTGACCGGCTGACGGGCGGCATGCCGCTGCTGTTCACCGCCGTGCTGCTCTATTTCGGCAGCCTTGTGTTGGAGGGAACGCTCTCCTCGGCGCAGGAAACGCTGCTGGTGCTGTTCGGGCAGAAGATGACGCACGCCCTGCGCTCCGAAATGTCGCAGAAGCTCATCGTGCTGCCCGCCAGCACGCTCGTCGGGCAAAATCCCGGCGAGGTTGCCGCGCGCTTTTCGGGTGATGTGGATGCTGTCGAGGCGCTGTTCACTTCCGGCATCATCAGCATGGCAGCGGATGCCTGCCGCATCATCTCGATTCTGGCAGTGATTGCCGTGGAGAACATGGGGCTTGCGCTGGTGCTGCTGGTGATTCTGCCGCTGTTCGCCGTTTTCACCCGTTTTGTGCAGAAGCGAATGCTCGCCGCGCAGCTGGAGAACCGTCGCGCCGTCGCCGCCGTGTCCGGGCAGGTACCGGAAACGCTGCACAACATCCGCACCATTCACGCCTTGGGACTGGAAAGCTACATGGAGCAGCGCTATGACCAGCGCATCGGCGAAAGCTATGCCGCAATGGAAAAGACGAATTTCTACGACGCGATTTACTCGCCCGTCGTGTTTCTGCTTAACGCCGCCGTCGTGGGCATCGTGATGCTGCTCTCCGCGTCGGGCAATGCGGATGTGCTGGCACTGTTCGGCATGTCGGTCGGTACGTCGGTCGCCATCATCAATTACATTTCCCGCATTTTTTCGCCGATTGAAAGCCTCGGCATGGAGATTCAGACGATTCAGTCCGCTATGGCGGGTGTCAAGCGCATCGACGCGTTCCTTAATCAGCCGGAACGCGCCATTCCGCAGGAGCGAAAGAATACCGCGCGCGGCGACGTTGTGCTGTCCCATGTGACGTTCGGCTACGGCGAAAAGCCGGTGCTGTCCGACTTCTCCATGACCGTGAAGGAAGGGGAGCAGGTCATGCTGGTTGGCAGAACAGGCGCAGGCAAAAGCACGGTGTTCCGGCTGCTGCTTGGGCTTTATCAGCCGGAAAAGGGGGATATTACCATCGGCGGCGTGAACGTTTCGGCGATTCCCGACCATGAGCGCCGCGCGTGCATCGGCTGCGTGGAGCAGCGCTTCTCCCGCGTGCCGGGGACGGTGCTTGACCAGATTACGCTTTCCGACCCCGCCATCACCGAGGGAATGGCGCAGAATGCCGCGAAACTGGCGGGAATGGATGACGCCATCCGCGCGCTTCCGGACGGCTACAATACCATCTGCACAGACGGCATGTTTTCGCAGGGGGAGTGGCAGCTGCTGTCCATTGCCCGCGCGGCGGCAGCGAACCCAGCGGTGCTGCTTCTGGACGAAATCACCGCGAACCTCGATGCCGAAACCGAAGCGCGCGTACTGGAAGCGCTCCGCCGCGCCTCCGAGGGACGTACCGTGCTGTCCATTTCGCACCGCATTTACGAGAATCTTGGCGGAAGAACTGTGGAAATCAAGCCATACAACGCCTACGCCGCTGACTCTGCGGCTGATTGCAGCGTAAAATCAGTATAGAAAAGGGTGTGGAGGCAGCTTGACGACCTCCACACCTTCTTCTTATTTTGATTAGAACAGCGGCTGCATCGACGCATCCAGCGTCGCGAACGGGCCGGGAAGCACCCGCGCCCCGCGGTGATTGCCGTAGAAGTCACTGTCAAACACGATGGTCGAGCCATCCGCCGCTTCAAAGCGCTGATCCGGCTCAAACGCGCGCCCCAGCGTGTCGCTGTCCACCAATCCGCCGCGGAACGCGCCGATCAGCTCCGCCACGTCGGTATCAAGGAAAATCTGTCCTTCACGTTCTACCAGCATGAAATATGGCTTTTCGGACTTGACGCAGCAGTCCTTTTCCTTCTTCCACGGCTTCGCGCCCGCAAAGTAGGCGTTGCCGTCTGCCCAAACCGGCAGATGCCCGAAGTGGTACTTTTCCAGCTTGCCCATGTCCGGGCGCGCCACGTCCAAGTCGAACTGATCCAGCCACTCCTGCTCGGTCGGGTAGTCGTCGAAGCACCAAGTGCCCACGACGCGCTCGTTTTCGCCCGGATCACCCTGCTTTGCCGGAGCATCCACCGGGTGCGCCTGCACGAAGATGTTGTTGTAGAAGCGGTCGTCGCCATGGAGGATGGTCATGAAGCCCGCGACCTCCGTGCGATGGCGGATATGGTAAGGCGTATAGCGCCAGCTCGTGCCGCTGCCGACGCAGGTGAACGTGCCCAGCATGAGGTTATGCACCAGCGCCACGCCCTGCGTCGCGAATCGCAGGGACACTTTCGACATCATGATGTTGTTGTCAATCAGCGTCGGGCCATGTCCGACCTCCACGAAAATGTCCTGACTTTCCATACCGCCGACTGCCCATGTACAGTACGCTGGGCGCTCGTTGTGGTGCAGCAGATTCTGCGTGATGCGCGTGCCCTGCGCCTCCCAGTCGCACCAGACGCCCATGGTGCAGTCGTGGATGTGGTTGCGGCGAATCACCACGTCAATCGCCGCGTGCAGCTTGATGCCGGAGATTTCCGCGCCGCCGAGCTCCTGCATGTTGTTGATGTGGTGGATGTGGTTGTTCTCAATCACGGAATAAACCGCGCCCATACGCCCGACAATGCCCGTCTGCTCGCAGTTGTGGATGTTGCAGCGGCGGATGATGTGGCTGCCGATGTTTTCCTTCAGCCAACCGTGATACTGCCCGCGGCAAACCGCGTCGCGCTCCATCTGCGTCGGGCTTTTGAGGTGCTTTTTCGTGAAGTAGTGGTCGTTTTCCGGGTCGTAGTATTTGCCCAGCGAAATACCGCAGCACTTGCTGTTCGTAATTTCGCAATCCTCGATAATCCAGCCCTTCGACCAGTGCGGGCCAATCATGCCATCCTGGAACGCAGCTGGCGGCGCCCATGTCGTCGCAGCCTTCTCGATTTTGAAGCCATGCACCGTGATGTACCCGCAGCCCGTTTTCTCCGGGAAGAAGCAGCGGCGGCGGACGTTAATTTCCACCTTCTCACGGTTAGGGTCTTGCGTGTGGAAGTTGGCATACAGCACGGTTTCGTCGCCGTCCTGCTCGCTGAACCACTTGAAGGTAGACCCCTGCGGATCCCACGACGGCTTGTAAATTTCGCCCGCAATGCACTCCTCCAGCGATTCCGCCTCGTAGAGCATCTGGTCGTTCAAATACACCGCACCCGTGTGGCGCACCGTCGGCGCAAAGTACCAGTCGCCGAAAACCTCCGTCGTGTACGGATTATACGCGCCGAACGTGCTGTTCTTCACGCGCACCGTCCACACCGTGCCCTGATAGGGCGTCCACCCTTTGATGCGCTCTGCGCCGCAAATCACCGCGCCCAGCGGCTCGATGGAGCGATAGAGAATGGGCGCATCTTCCGTGCCGCCGCGTTCCGGATTGACATATTCGCGGTACACACCGGGAAACACCAGCACTTCGTCACCGGGCTTGGCAATCTTGGCGGCTTCGCTGATGCGACGGAAGGGAGTCCCGAGGCTGCCGTCACCATCATGCAGCATGGCTTGATTGACATAGTAAATCATAGAATGCTCCTCCTTCATATATGGAATTTCTTCCGCAGTGGATTGTTCTGTTATGATTATACCAAATTGCTACCGATTTGTCCATATGATTTTGGACATTCGCCGCTTCCTTTCCGCGCAATAGTTGAAAGACGCTGCAATTTATGCTATACTGTATAGAGGGGATTTGTCCCCACTTGCAGAAAGGCAGGCAGCGATATGAAGATCATTCGCGCACGGGATTATCAGCATCTCAGCCGACAAGCGGCGAACATTCTTTCGGCGCAGGTGATTTTGAAACCCGATTCCGTTCTTGGACTGGCAACCGGCTCCAGCCCGATTGGCACGTATCAGCAGCTCATCGCGTGGGAGCATAAGGGCGACGTTGATTTCCGGCAGGTATCGACGGTAAATCTGGATGAATATGTCGGGCTGCCCGCCGGCCATCCGCAGAGCTATGCGCATTTCATGCGGGAGAATTTCTTCGACCATATTCAGATTGATCTGAGGAACACGCACATTCCGAATGGCATGGCAGAGGACGGCGACGCGGAGTGCCGCCATTACGACGCGACCATCCGCCAGCTGGGCGGCATTGATCTCCAGCTGCTGGGGCTTGGGCCGAATGGGCACATTGGCTTTAATGAGCCGGAGGACGTGTTCCAAAAGGACACACACCGCGTTGCGCTGACGGATGCCACCATTCAAGCGAACAAGCGTTTTTTTGCGTCGGAAGCGGATGTGCCGCATTTCGCCTACACGATGGGCATCTGCGGCATCATGCAGGCGCGGCGGATTGTGATGGTCGTGTCCGGCGAAAGCAAGGCAAACATCCTCAAACAGGCGTTTTTCGGACCTGTGACCCCGCGCGTTCCGGCTTCGATTCTCCAGCTGCATCCTGATTTCACGCTGGTGGCGGATGAAGCCGCGCTCAGCGCACTGGATGGAACAGAAGCGCAATGAAAAGAGGCGATTGAATGCCCCGTTTTGAATCATTATCTGAAGAAATGGCGCGCCGGATTGAAAGCGACCGGCAGCACGGCACAAGCCCCAAGGTTTTCTGCCCAAATACAAGCGTCATCCGCCGCGCAGCCTCGCCGCGTGATGCGGGCAGCGTTTGGCGTCCAGCTTTCCTGCATGATGTGGATAAAATTATGCACTGTCCATATTTCAACCGCTACACGGACAAGACGCAGGTGTTTTCGCTCATCCGCAACGATGACGTAACGCGCCGCAGCCTGCATGTGCAGCTGGTATCCCGCATTGCGCGCACCATCGGCAGCGCCCTGAACCTCAATCTCGACCTGATTGAGGCGATTGCCTTGGGGCATGACATCGGGCATCCGCCGTTTGCGCATTCGGGCGAAGTGTTTCTGAACGAAATTTCCATGCAGCACACCGGGCGGCATTTCAGCCACAACATCCACTCTGTCCGCGTGCTGGACGGCATTTACCCCTTCAACATCAGCTTGCAGACGCTGGTGGGCATTGCCGGACACAACGGCGAAATTGAGCTGGAGGAATACCGCCCCGTGCCGGTGGACAGCTTCGCGGAATTTGACCGGATGATGGAACGCGCCTACACGGAGGATGGCTATGCGAACCGCATTCAGCCCTCCACGCTGGAAGGGAATGTCGTGCGTGTAGCGGACATTATCGCGTATCTGGGCAAGGATCGGCAGGATGCCGCGCGCGTCAAGATGACGGCGGAGGATGCCTATGCGGAGCACGAGATTGGCTCGCTGAATGCAGAAATCATCAACAATCTGGTCGTCAACATCATCGAAAACAGCTACGGGAAGCCCTACATCAAACTGGATACGGTGCATTTCGAGGCGCTGCGTGCGTCCAAAGCGGAGAATTACAAGCTGATTTACAACGAAGCTGCCAAGGCCGCGCACCTGTCCGACACCGTGCGCCCCATGATGCAGGAGATGTACGGGCAGCTGCTGGATGATTTGCGCGAAAACCACACCACGTCGCCCATTTTCACGCATCATATCGCCTATGTGACCCGCTCATACTATCCGCGCGTCAAGCCCTATGCAGACTGTGATCCAAATCAAATTGTGGTGGACTACATTGCCAGCATGACAGACGACTACTTTATTGATTTGCACCATTATTTGTTCCCGAACAGCCCCTACAAGGTCGTCTATAAGGGCTATTTTGACGGAAGAGAGGCTCCTGCACATGTTTGAACTGATTCGAGACGCTATCGCCGCGCACCAGACCATCATCCTGCACCGCCACACCAACCCGGACGGTGATGCGCTGGGCAGTCAGATTGGCCTCAAGCACCTGATTCTGGCGAATTATCCGGACAAAACGGTGCACATGGTGGGTGACGGCGCGGGGCGCTACGGCTTTATGGAAGATTCTATCATGGACGAGATTCCCGACAGTGCTTATCAGGGCGCGCTCGCCATTGTGCTGGATACATCCGCCAAGTCGCTTATCAGCGATACCCGTTACACACTTGCCGCGCAGACCGCCCGCATCGACCACCACATCTTCGTGGAGAAAATTGCGGACATTGAAGCAACGGACGACACGTTCGAGAGCTGCTGCGGTCTGGTGGCGCAGATGGCGCAGGAATGCGGCTGGTCGCTGAACTTGCAGGCGGCGACGGCGCTGTTCACCGGCATGGTGACGGATTCCGGGCGCTTCCGCTATGACGCGACGAATGCCCGCACGTTTCGCCTTGCCTCCTACCTGATGGAGCAGCCGATTGACACAAACGCACTCTATCGCAATCTGTATGCCAGCGATTATGCCCAGCTTGTCGTGCGGGCGAAGTTTCTGCTGCATGTGCAGTTCACGGAGAAGAACGTCGCGTATGTCTATACGACGATGGATGGAAAAGGCGAATATGGCGTGGATGACTTCACGCTGTCCCGCGGCATGGTCAACAGCATGGCAGACATGCGCGGCGTGGACATCTGGGTCAACTTCACCGAGAGCGACAAGGGCGTGCTGTGCGAACTGCGGTCGAGCCGCTTCAACATCAATCCGATTGCCGTCAAATACGGCGGCGGCGGGCACATGAAAGCCAGCGGCGCGACGCTGAAAAATCGCGAGGAAGCAATGGCCATGCTGCATGATTTGGATAAAATGATGGGAGAAAGCAAATAAATGGATATACAGCATCAGATTCTGGAGAAGATGAAGGCATACGACACGATTATGCTCTTCCGGCATTCGCGCGTCGACGGGGACTGTGTAGGCGCAACGAAGGGCATGAAGGCGCTGATTCAGGCGAGCTTCCCCGACAAGAAAGTGCTGATTGTGGATGATGAGCATTCCGACTATCTGGCGTTTCTGGGTGAGGACGATGCGCCCGTCGCCGACGACGTGTACGCGCAGTCTCTCGCGATTGTGCTGGACGTTTCCGTCCCCAGCCGCATTTCCAACCCGAAGTACGCGCTGTGCAAGGAGCTTGTGAAGCTCGACCACCACATCAACGTTGAACCGTATGGCGACCTGATGTGGGTGGAGGAAGAGCGCTCGTCCGCGTGTGAAATGGTGGCGGATTTCTACGACAAGTGCCGTGACGAACTGACGCTGACGAAGGAAGCTGCGCTATATCTGTACACAGGAATGGTCACAGATTCCGGGCGCTTCCGCTTCTCCTGCGTTTCCGGCGACACCATGCGCCTTGCCGCGATGCTGCTGGATACCGGCATCGACACAGAATGGCTGTTCGCGAATCTCTACTCGGTGGAGTACAATTCGCTGAAGTTCAAGGCGTACGTCTACGAGAACATGCATCGAACAGAGAACGGTGTCGCGTATTTCTCCGTCAGCAAGGACGTGCAGGCGCAGTTTGGGCTCAGCTACGAGCAGGCAAGTGCCGCCATTTCCTATTTGGAGGGTATCCGCGGCTATCTGTGCTGGCTGGCGTTCATTGAATCGCCGGATGGATCGACGCGTGTCCGTCTGCGTTCCCGCTTTCTGACCATCAATCAGGTGGCGGAAAAGTACCACGGCGGGGGACACGCCTGTGCCAGCGGCGCGACGGTCTACTCCACCGATGAGGCGGCGGCACTGATTGCCGATGCCGATGAAGCTGTCCGCGAATACAAGGCAGCCCACGAAAACTGGCTGTAATCCACCATATGAATAATCCCTTCCATCGTCACACGACTTTGGAAGGGATTTTGTTTATTTCATACTATTTCCAGATAAGAATGCGCCAAGATGCGCCGCGAGTTTTTCATTCTGGCTAACGTGAATGAAACGCAGCGTAGCAGCGCTACGCTAAGTGGAATGAGCGGACGCCAGAAGGGAAAAGGCGCAAGCAGATGGCGCAGGTGAATCTGGAAATAGTATCAGCAATCCATGTGCGAAGTCCACCGAACGGGTCAGTGATGCAACGAATGCGGTCAGCCCGTCTGCATCTTCCTCTGTAAAGCGGTTCAGGCTTGGCGAATCAATGTCCAGCACACCGAGGAGGCGCCCGTCCACCCAAATTGGCAGAACAATTTCCGACCTGGACGCGCTGTCACAGGCGATATGCCCCGGAAAACGCTCCACATCCGGCACCACCTGCACCTGTCGCGTTGCCGCCGCTGTGCCGCATACGCCGCGGCCGAACGGAATCTGCGTGCAGGCCGTCCTGCCCTGAAATGGGCCAAGATGCAGCATATCACCGCTGGCAAGGTAGAAGCCCGCCCAGTTGATATCCGGCAGCGCTTCATACAGCAGCGCGGATGCGTTCGCCAGCGTCGAAAGCGGCTGCGAATCCTCTGCCAAGGCCGCAATCTGCTGTGCCAGCAGGGGATACAGCGCTGCTTTTTCGCGCGGGAAAAGAATCTCCTGATGCATCGTGCGCTCCTTTACAGGACGTAGAAGTAGATGGAGAAGAAGTGCAGCACCGTGCCAATCAGACAAAAGAAATGGAAAATGGAGTGGAAGTACTTCTTCTTTGAGCCGATGGCGTACAGCACCGCGCCTACGGTGTACGCCACGCCTCCCGCCACGAGCAGCACCAAGCCGGGGTAGGCGAGGTTCGCCACCAGCGTTTTGGTAGCCAGCAGAATCACCCAGCCAAGCGCCACATAGCAGACGACGCTGATTTTTGCAAACTTCTTAAGGTTCACCGCGTTCAGCACAACGCCTGTAATCGCAACAGCCCACACGATGCCGAACATTACCCAGCCAGCCGGGCCGCGCAGCGTCACCAGCGTGTATGGCGTGTACGTTCCAGCAATCAGCAGGAAAATTGTGCAGTGGTCGAACACGCGAAAGACTTTCTTCGCGCGATTGACTTTCAGCGCGTGATATAGGCAGCTCATCAGGTACAGCAGTGTTGTCGTCAGTCCGAAAACGATGCTGGATGCCAGCTTGTAGCCGTCGCCCGCATGGGCACTTTTCACAATGCAGAGGACAAGCGCCGCAATGCCTAAGCCTGCACCGATGCCGTGGGAGATGCTGTTCAGCAGTTCTTCCGCCAATGAGTACGTCGGAATGCCATACTTCTGGCGCTTCAGTGCTTTTTCGTCCATGCCTTGAGCCATTTTTCTCGCCCCCTTTACTTCAGCAGGCGATAAAGCGAAGTGACTTTACCAAGTATCGTCACTTCATCCGCATAAATCGGTTCCATTGTCCGATTTTCCGGCTGGAGTCGGAAGTGCCCATCCTCCTTGAAATATCGCTTGACCGTCGCGCTGTCATCAATCATCGCAACGACGATTTCGCCGTTGAGCGCCTCGCTGGTCTTGCGCACAATAATGTAGTCGCCGTCAAGGATGCCCGCCTCAATCATCGAATCACCCTTAACGTGGAGGATGAAGTGTTCGCCTTCACCCAGCATAATGTCCGGAATCGGCACATACTCTTCCAGATTTTCCTCCGCAAAAATCGGCTGACCCGCCGTCACGCGCCCGACAACCGGCACGGCGGTGGAGTTGTTGCGGATAAAATTCGGGTCACCCGTCACTTCCATGGCACGCGGTTTCATCGCGTCACGGTGAAGCAGACCGCGCTTTTCCAGCCGCTGAAGATGCCCATGCACGGTGGATGTGGATTTCAGCCCGACCGCCTGCGCAATTTCGCGCACGGACGGCGGATAACCTTTTGTTTGAATTTCAGACTTGATAAAATCGAGGATGCGCTGCTGATTATCGCCACGAGGTCTTTGCATGGGGAAAATCGCCGCCTTTCTGTGTTGATACGCTTATTATAGCACAATTCGCCGCAAAAATCAAACAACCGTTCGTTCCGGCTTGAATTTTTGTCGAAACCTGCTATAATAATGGTGGAAAGAAGGGATACGCAATGGCGAAGCAATGTGTACTGTACGACCGGGAGTGCATCGACTGCGGCGAATGCCAGCGGTGCGACCTTGACCCGGATAAAATCTGCGACAACTGCATGAAATGCGTGATGGGCGACGCAGATTATCGCGCCATCAGCATCACGGGCATTGAACTGGAAGAAGAATCCTAAAAAAAGGGGAGAAGCGCGGCAGGGAAGTCACGTTTCTCCCTTTTTGGTATCCTGATTTTCGTCCTGCTCCGGCGGTTGATGCCCGGTGACTTCCTCCAGCGTCGGCAATACCACGCGCTCCGCAGCCATTCGGCGGCGGCGGTCAGTCATTTCGGCGTAGTGTCTGCGCGTCGTATCGACGGAGGAATGCCCAAGCACATCCGCCACCAAGTAAATATCGCCAGTTTCCTGATAGAGGTTCGTCGCAAAAGTGCTGCGGAGCTTATGCGGGCTGATTTTCGGCTTCAGCGGCGCGGCAACGGCAGCGTACTTCTTCACAAGATTCTGCACGGCACGCTGCGTAATCCGCCGCTTTTGCAGGGATAAAAACAGCGCATCCTCATGACCGGGCAATGCTGCGATTTCCCGGCGAGCATCCAGATAATCTGCCAGCGCCGTCGCGACTTCCGGCGGAAAATACAGCACGACCTGATTGCCGCCTTTTCGCGTCACCAGAAAGGCATTGTTTTCCAAATCCACATCGGAAATATTCAGTCCGACGCACTCCGAAACGCGTATGCCCGTGCCCAGAAACAGCGAAATCAGCGCAAAATCGCGCTTGGCCGTCAGCTTCTGGTATGCTTTCTGACGCTCCGACAACCCAGCACCTGTTGCGGATTGCTCCAGCATCCGAATCATTTCTTCCTGCGAAAGACGGATAATCGGCTTTTCGTGGATTTTGGGAAGAGACACCAGCGTCGTCACATTGGCGCTGATTCGCTGATTCTTGAATAGAAATTCGTAGAATGACCGGATTGCTGACAATTTCCGTTTAATCGCCAGTTCGTGATTGACCAGCGGCTTCAGCGGGGCAGTTTCTTCATCAGCATCCTGTTCTTTGAAGTAGTAGGTCAAATACTCGATGTACGCCGTCAAATCGCTCTGCGTGACGGAGCCAATCTGCTGGTCGGTCAGGTGCGTCAGCAGCGTGTCGGCAAACGCGACGCGCTCGCGCTGCAAAAATGTGAAGAACGTCCGCAGGTCGATGGCATACGCCAAGCGCGTGAACGTGCCGGTCGTCACGGCAATGCTGCGGATGAAATCACCACAGGCTTGCGGCAAGTCTTTAAGAATCTCGCGAATTTGGATGATTCGCTGCGCATCGACTTGTTCGCGGTATGTAGGCTGCTGATTGGGCACCGAATCGCCCTCCTTGCTTTAAAATCGACGCAACTATTCGTGAAACTGTGGTTTAGCGAATAGTTGTATGTATCGCTCCCTCACGCTGATTTCAGGCTTTGGGCTCCTCATCCATGGCGTTGATGCGCCGATACTCCTTAATCGCGCCCGTCGCCAATTCGTCGCAGCGGATGTTTTCCGGATGGTCAGCGTGACCCTTGACCTTGTAGAACGTTACATGGTGCTTCTTGGTCTGCGCCAGCAAAATGAACCAGAGATCCTGATTCTCAACCGCTTGACCGGCGGCATTCTTCCAGCCGCGCTTCTTCCAGCCGTCAATCCAATGCTCGTTGAAGGCGTTGACCAGATATGCGCTGTCCGAATACAGCTTCACGTCGCACGGCTCCTTCAGCGCCCCCAGCGCACTGATGGCGGCGAACAGCTCCATGCGGTTGTTCGTCGTGCCCGCCATATAGCCGCTCATTTCCTTGCGGTGCGGCCCAAATTCCAGAATGCAGCCCCAGCCGCCCGGCCCCGGATTGCCAGAGCAGGCACCATCGGTGTAAATATTAACCTGTTTGCGAGGACGGGCTTCCGTCATGCTTGACTCCCCTTTTGTCATATTGAATTTATTGATTATTTAGACATCTGCCGGGATTTTTCCGCACAGACCGCCATCGCGTCTTGCACTGCCGCCCGGAAACCGCGCTTTTCCAGCATTGCCACCGCTTCGATGGTCGTTCCTGCCGGAGAACAGACTTCATCCTTCAGCTGCCCCGGATGCTTCCCTGTTTCCAGCACCATTTTGGCACTGCCAAGCACCGCTTGCGCCGCCATTTTGATGGCATCCGGGCGGCGAATGCCTTCGCGAACTGCCGCATCCGCCATTGCTTCAATCAGCATGAAAATATACGCCGGACTGCTGCCGCTGACCGCGATGAAGCCATCAAACAGTTTCTCGTCAATGACCGCCGTTTCGCCAATTGCGTCAAAAATACCCTGCGCATATGCCAAATCAGCCGCGGAGAGTGTCGTCTGGCGGCAAATTGCGGTCATGCCAGCCCCCACCAGCGCGGGCGTATTCGGCATCACACGCAGCAGCGTCGCGGTCGTTCCGGCAACTTTGTTGGTCAGCATGTCCATCGTCCAGCCGGCCGCAATCGACACCAGCGCGCGGTCATTGATTTCACCCTTGATGCTGTCCAGCAGTTCGCCCAGCACCTGCGGTTTCACCGCCAGCACAATCATACGGCACTCTTGCGCCAACGCCTTGGCATCCGTCGTGCAGGTCAGCCCCGGAATTTCCGCTGCCAGTGCCTGACGCTTTTCCTCGCTGTGCAAGCACGCCATCACGTCTTCCGCCGCCACATAGCCGGACGCAATCATACCACGCAGAATTGCGCCGCCCATATTGCCGACGCCAATCATGCCAATCTTTTTCATTCCCGATCACTCCTTTTCACAGATATGCGTATTATACCATGAAATCAGAAGAATGCAAAGGGGCTGAACAAGAAAAATCGGCTGCCGAATTTTTTCTGACAGCCGATTCGTGAATTTTACAGAATATACTTGCGCAGATCCGTTGGCTTGTTTTCGCCGGAAAGATGCTGCTGAACGTACTCGCCGTTGATAGTCAGCTCGAACGGTGGCATATTCTCGTCACCCGCGTTGAAGGAAATGTCCTCCAGTACCTGCTCGAACACGGCGTGCAGGCGGCGCGCGCCGATGTCTTCCGCCGTCTCGTTCGCCGTGAACGCCGCGTTCGCAATCGCCTCGATGGCGCTGTCCTCGAACGTCAGCATCACTTTGTCAACCGCCAGCAGCGCCTTGTATTGCAGCGTCAGTGCGTTGTCCGGCTGCGTCAGAATCCGCTGGAAGTCCTCGCGCGTCAGACTCTTCAGCTGCACATGCACCGGGAAGCGCCCCTGCAGTTCCGGAATCAGGTCGCTGACCTTCGCCACATGGAACGCGCCCGCCGCAATAAACAGCATGTAGTCCGTCTTGACCGGACCATACTTGGTATTGACCGTGCTGCCCTCGACAATCGGCAGAATGTCGCGCTGCACGCCCTCACGGCTCACGTCAGGGCCGGAACCACCGCGGCGGCCCGCAATCTTGTCAATCTCGTCGATGAAGACGATGCCGTCCTGCTCGGCGCGGCGAATCGCTTCCTCCTGCACGGCGTCCTGATCAATCAGCTTGTCCGCTTCTTCCTGTTCCAGAATCTTGCGGGCTTCCTTGACCTTCACGCGACGCAGCTTCGTCTTTTTGGGCATCATGTTGCCCATCATGTCGCCGAGGCTGATAGCACTACCGCCTACTTCCAGCGACGGCGCAGCTTCTTCGACCTCAATCTCCAGCTCGCGGTCTTCGATTTCGCCCTTCATCAGCTGCTGACGAAGCCGTTCACGCTCATCCGCCAGTTCTGCATTTTCTTCCTTCGCGGGCGTTTCGGGCGACTTCGCGCGCCCCAGCAGATAATCCAGCGAGAAGCTGTTCGAGGGCTTCTTCGGTGGATTCACCAGCAGCGTCACCAGCCGGTCTTCGGCGATCACGCGCGCGCGCGGAGCGACACGCGCCGTATGCTCTTCGCGCACCATGCGGATGGCATTCTCCACCAAATCGCGCACGATGCTCTCCACGTCGCGGCCCACATAGCCGACTTCGGTGAATTTCGTTGCTTCCACCTTAATGAACGGCGCGCTGACGAGCTTCGCCAGCCGACGGGCAATTTCCGTCTTGCCGACACCCGTCGGGCCAATCATCAGGATGTTCTTCGGGCTGATTTCCTCGCGCATCGCATCATCCACCTTGGAGCGGCGATAGCGGTTGCGCAGCGCAATTGCGACAGCGCGCTTGGCTTCATCCTGACCAACAATGTAGCGATCCAGTTCCCGGACGATCTGCCGGGGCGTCAATTCTGCCATGTCTGCCCCTCCTTACACGTCTTCGACGATCACGTTGTCGTTGGTGAACACGCAAATGCTTGCTGCGATGTGCAGCGCTTTTTCCGCAATGTCATGCGCGGAGAGGTCGGTGTTCTGCACCAGCGCGCGCGCCGCAGCCAGCGCATAGTTGCCGCCGGAGCCAATCGCGACCACGCCCTCGTCCGGGTCGATGACCTCGCCCGTGCCGCTGACGACCAGCAGCGTATCCTTGTCCGCCACGATCATCTGCGTTTCGAGCTGACGCATTCCGGAATCGCTGCGCCACATCTGCGCCAGCGCAACCGCCGCGCGTTCGAGGTTGCCGCCGCACTGCGTCAGCTTTTCCTCAAACTTATCGCACAGGGTAAACGCATCCGCCACAGCGCCCGCAAAGCCGATTACAACCTGTCCGCCATAAAGACGGCGAACCTTGTGGGCATGAGACTTGAAAATAACGCTCTGCCCCATTGTCACCTGACCATCGCCCGCAATCGAGGTGTGGCCATTTTTGCGCACGGCGCAAATCGTCGTGCCTCTGAGTTCCATGCTCATTGTTTTCCTCCTGAACGCGGATTTTTTCCCGCGCCCATGCACATCATACCACAAACCGCGCCCATTGTCACGCGATTTTGCCTCAAACCTGCATTTCCGTGACCCAATCCCGCAAATAGCTGAGCGAACGCTCCGAAATCACAGTATAACGTTCCTGTTTATTGCGGATTTTTTTGTGCTGCTTGTCCACCAGCAGACCGTCTAACAGGCCGAACGTGCAGTTCATCGGCTGAAAATCGCGGTTCGGCGTGGAGATATAGCGCCCCATTGCACCCATTGCGGTGATGCCCGGCAGTTCGGCCGTGCCCAGCCCACGCAAATCGCGCCCAAGGCTCAAGCCGCAAAGCAGACCGCTCGCCGCGCTTTCCACATAACCCTCGACGCCCGTCATCTGTCCTGCGAAATAGCACTGCGGACGCGAAATCATTTCGAAGTGCGCATTCAGGAAGCCCGGCGAATGCAGGAACGTGTTGCGGTGCATGACGCCGTATCGGGCGAATTCCGCATTCTCCAAGCCGGGAATCATGCCGAAAACGCGCTTCTGCTCGCCCCACTTTAGCCGCGTCTGGAAGCCGACAAGGTTGTACAGCGTGCCCGTCGCGTTGTCCTGCCGAAGCTGCACAACAGCGTACGGCTCTTTGCCCGTCTTCGGGTCGCGCAGACCGACCGGCTTCATCGGGCCAAACGCCAGCACCATGCGCCCGCGCCGCGCCATCGACTCCACCGGCATACAGCCTTCAAAGACCTTCGTCTCCTCAAAGCCGTGGATATCCGCCGTTTCCGCTGCCAGCAGCGCATCCACAAACGCGTTGTACTCTTCTTCCGTCATCGGGCAGTTCAGATAGTCGTCACCGCGGTCATAGCGGGATTGGCGGAACACCTTGTCCATGTTCAGTGATTCCGCCGTGACAATCGGGGCAGCCGCATCGTAGAAATTCAGCGTTTCCAGCCCCGGCAGACGGCTGATGGTTTCGCTCAGCGCGTCGCTGGTCAGCGGCCCGGTCGCGATAATCACCGGGCCATCCGGGATTTCCGTGACTTCCCCGCTGACGACCTCCACCAGCGGATGCTCCCGCAGACTTTTCGTGATATGCCCGGAGAACGTCTCACGATCAACAGCCAGCGCACCGCCCGCCGGAACGCGCGCCAAATCCGCCGCTTCCATCACCAGCGAGTGCATCAGGCGCATTTCTTCCTTCAGCAGGCCGACGGCGTTCGTCAGGCGATCACTGCGCAGAGAGTTCGAGCAGACCAGTTCCGCAAACAGCGGGCTGTGATGCGCCGGGGACATCTTCTCCGGCTTCATTTCAATTAGCGTGACGGCAATCCCCTGCCGCGCCAGCTGCCACGCCGCCTCGCTGCCCGCCAGCCCTGCGCCGACGACCGTCGCGTGCAGATTACTCATCCGCTTCCTCCTCGCTTGCCTGCACCTCAATGCGGTGGTGGCACGTTTCATTGGCGCACAGGTGCCATACTTCGCCCTTGCGGCCGCGCTTTTCCACCATATAGCTGCCGCAGACGGGGCATTTCTCCGTCACCGGCTTCTCCCACGACACAAAGTCGCATTCCGGGTAGCGCTCGCAGCCGTAGAACTTACGGTTCTTGCGGCTCGTCTTTTCCATCAGGCGCGCACCGCACTTGGGGCACGGCGCGTCAATGTAAGTGACAATCGGCTTGGTATTGCGGCATTCCGGGAAGTTCGGGCAAGCCAAGAATTTGCCGAACCGCCCCATTTTGTAGACCATCATCGCACCGCACTTGTCGCACGGCACGTCGCTCGGCTCGTCCTTGACCTCCACCTTTTCAATCTGCTGCTCTGCCAGCTTCAGCGTCTGTTCAAACGGCGGGTAGAAGTCGCGCAGAATCTGCTTCCAGTCCATTTCGCCTTCTTCCACCTTGTCCAGCTTGTCTTCCAGCTCGGCGGTGAACTCCACATCAACGATGTCCTCGAAGTACGTTTCCATCATGCTCGTCACCATGCGTCCCAGCTCGGTGGGATACAGGCGCTTCTTTTCCCGGCTGACGTAACCGCGAGAAATGATGGTCGTGATGGTCGGCGCATAGGTAGACGGGCGGCCGATGCCCTTTTCCTCCATCATGCGAACCAGCGACGCTTCTGTGTAGCGGGACGGCGGCTGGGTGAAGTGCTGCTCGCTGGCGACATCGGCAACTGCCACAGCGTCACCCTCGGACAGCTGCGGCAGCGTCGTTTCGCTCGACGTCACGTCGTCATCCGTGCTTTCCTCATACACCGAGGTGAAGCCCGCAAACTTCTTGTGTTCGCCGTAGAAGCGCATTCCAACGCCATCGCCGCTGATTTCCATCGTCATCGTTTCGTAGAGTGCGGGCATCATCTGGCTCGCCAAGAAGCGGTTGTAAATCAGCTTATAGAGGTTGTACTGCTCCTTCGTCAGCGACGGCTTGATGCTGTCCGGCGTGCGGTGGACGTCGGTCGGGCGGATGGCTTCATGCGCGTCCTGTGCGTTCTTGCGCCCCTTGTACTCGTTCGGCTTCTCCGGCAGATAGTCGCTGCCGAAACGCTCCGGGATGTACTCGCGCAAGGCATTCAGGGCTTCATCCGAAATGCGAACGCTGTCCGTACGGATGTAGCTGACGATACCCTGCGTGCCCTCGCCCTCAAGGTCAATGCCTTCGTAGAGCTGCTGGACAACCTGCATCGTCTTTGCCGTCGTGAAACCCAGTTTTCTGCTGGCTTCCTGCTGCAAAGAGGACGTCGTGAACGGTGCGGCAGGCATCTTTCGCTTTTCGCTCATTTTGATGCTGTTGACCGCAAAATGCGCTTTCTGAATGCGTTCGACCGCCTTCTGCGCTTCCTCCGCGTTGGCAATCACCGCTTTCTGCCCGTCGAGCGTGGCAAGGCGCGCCGTGAAGTGCAGCTTGCGCCCATGCGCCTGGTGCGCCAGCAGCTTGGCGGAAATCTCCCAGTATTCCTCCGGGATAAACGCCTCGATTTCTTCCTCGCGCATCACCACCATGCGCGTCGCGACGGACTGCACGCGGCCGGCAGAAAGCCCCTTCTTAATCTTCGCCCACAGCAGCGGGCTGATTTTATAGCCGACGAGACGATCCAGCACACGGCGCGCCTGCTGCGCGTCCACGCGCCCCATATCCACCGGACGGGCGGACTTCAGCGCGTTCTGAATCGCCTTTTTCGTCACCTCGTGAAACTCAATGCGGCACGGCTGGCTTGGATCCATGTTCAGCACATGGCTCAGATGCCACGAAATCGCTTCCCCTTCGCGGTCCGGGTCAGTTGCGAGGTAAATCTGCGACGCGGTGCGCGCCTCTTTGCGGATGCGGTTGAGGATTTCGCCGCGCCCGCGGATTGTGATGTACTTAAGGGCAAAGTCGTTGTCCACGTCCACGCCTATCTGGCTTTTGGGCAGGTCGCACACATGCCCCTGCGAGGCTTCGACCTTGTAGCCCTTGCCCAGAAATTTGCTGATGGTTCGCGCCTTGGCGGGAGATTCGACAATAATGAGTTTCTGCTTGGCTGCCGTCATGGTTGTTTACCCCTCCGATAAATCTGAAAATGAGAGAAGGGCTATTCTGTCGCCCTGCAATAGCTTTTTCCGGGCAGTGCCTTCACTGCACCGAGGATTTGCAGCATAGTCAGTGATGCCATCAGCTTTGATGCGTCCAGCCCCGTCTGTGAAGCCAGCTGATCAAAGGAGCGCTCACCGTCCGCCAAGGCATCGTAAATCCGCTTCTGCACGTCGTCCATCGGCGGCAGCGGGATTTCAGGCGCTTTAGGCGGTTCCGGCGGGGGCGCTTTCTGCTCCATCACAGGCGGAGCTTTCGGTGCTTTGGCCGGAGCGGACTGCGTTTCCCTTTTCCGGGGTGCGGGGCGCGGCTGACCCGTATCCTGCCGCTTCGGGATGCTTGCGGCGGGCTGCCAGTCCATGTCCTCCAGAATATCCTTCGCACTTGTGAAGTAGACTGCGCCTTCCCGCAGGAGTTGATGCGCCCCTTCGGACATCGGCGCGTCCGGAATGCCCGGATAAGCGAACACATCCTTGCCCTGATCCAGCGCGTGATGCACGGTCAGCATACTGCCGGAACGGATGCGCGCTTCCATCAGCACCACCGCATGGCCGAGTCCAGCCAGGATGCGGTTGCGCACCGCAAAGACGTACTTGCTTGACTGCATGTCCGGCGGATATTCACTCAGCAGCAGCCCGCCTTGTGAAAGGATTCGTGCTTTCAGCGCCACGTTTTCCGATGGATACGGCACGTTCAGCCCGCTTGCTGCTACGCCGATGGTCGGGCTGCCGCCGTCCAGACACCCATCGTGCGCCGCCGCATCAATGCCGACCGCCAGTCCGCTGACGATGCACACGCCCTGCTTGCTCAAATCGCGGCAGAGCGATTTTGTTGCCGCAATGCCTGCAACCGTCGCGCTCCGCGAACCGATAACGGTGATGCACCTGCCCTCCGCCGCGCGCAAATCCCCCTGATAGAAGAGCATGTACGGTGGTTCGGGAATGTTTCGCAGGGATTCCGGATACATATCGTCCGCCATCGAGACAAGCCCCATATTCCACTTCCGCATGGTCACGAGCATATCATGCAGTTTCTCCCGCGACGCGCTTGCCCGCAGCAGCGACAGGCTGTAATCCGAAATCCGGTTCTGCAAGGATGCGCCGTGGTCGCGCTGAAAGGCATCATACGCGGCTTCTGCGCTGCCGTATTCATCCAGCAGCTTTTTCAGCCGCCTGCTGCCTAACATTCCCTGCGCCAGCCACGCCAGACAGGCCTGCTCGCGGGTATATCGCATTTGCCACGCCTCCTTTGCGGAAAAACCAGATTCTGGTGCTGCCAGTCGTTTTGCATAGTTCTTTAAGAAAAACACCTTCGCAGCACATTGAACAATGCTATCACAACTCGGATGAAAAATCAACGGGCAAATGATGCGCATAAGGGAACTACTTCGATTTTCGCCAAAAATATCGTTGCAATTTTGTGTATTCTGCTGTTATTCAATCGCAAAATCCGTCTCCGGAAGCAGATATGGCGTGAGCATTTCCGCAATTTTCGCATAGCCTTCCGCGTTCGGATGCAGCCCGTCACTGAGCAGTTCGGGATAGGCGTATTCGCCCGCTTTGGGGCAGAACGCGCTGTACGCATCCACAAACGTTACGTTTGGCGTCTTATTCGCGAACCGCTTGAACGCCAGATTCAGCAGCGTAATTTTCCCCTGCTGACCGCTGTAAAACGCACTCGTCGTGGGCAAAGTGCTGAGAATCACAAACTGGCAGTCCGGGTTATTCGCCTGCACCGTCTCAATCATGGCGGCGTAATTCTGCACGATTTCTTCCTTTGTATAACCGTGTCCGATGTCATTGATGCCACAGATGAACACAATCTGCCGATAATTGCGCGCCGCCAGCTCCCCAATACGCGCGCGGCACTCCAGCGTCGTCTGCCCGCCGATGCCATAATTCGCGCAGTCGCTGCGGCCGAGAATCGTGTTCCAATCACCGTAAAGCAGCTTCGCGTTCTGGCAAATGCTGTCGCCAATGAAGGCAATGCCGGTATCCGGGCGATCCCAGCGGCCGTCGGACGTATCCACCACATCGCCCGTTCCCGCAAAATACGCCAGCTTATGCAGCGTCACGGGCTGTTTGCCCGACGAATACACGCTAATTTGATCCAGCCGGGCGAAATTCAACCCAAACGCCATTGCCATCGCGCTTTCATCGAAATACGCCCCGTAGCGCCCTTCGGACACCTCCACCGTCTCCGAGGCATTCACCTTCGCCCACTGCGTCGCGCCGGAATGGCTGGAAAGTGCCAGATACACACCGTATTTCGCGCCGCTGTACTCGACGTAAAACCGGCTGTCCGTACGCATCTGCGACGCATCGAATGTGCCGCCGACGTGCTGCGTGAATCGGAAGACAAGGCACTCATTCTGTGCGGTGGACGTCGCCGCGCCGCTGAACAGCACCTCATCTGCGCCCAGCGAATCCGTCTGCGCTGCCCCGCACCATGCAACCTTGTGAATCACCATCGTCTTGGTGGATACGGACGTGCCGACGCAGATTTGGTCTGCCGCTGCGAAATCCATGCTGCCATACGCCATCCGGCACTGCTCAAACGAAAAGACCGCCGTGTAGAGTCCATCCGTCTGCGTGCAGGTGGACGGCACGTTGATTTGCGCCCACACGCCGCCTTCCCAGTCGGACAGCGCCAGATAGACACCATTTTGCACCCCGTCATACGTCACGGCAAAATACCCATTTTCGGAAATCAGCGACGGGTCAAATGTGCCGTTAACGTTCGTTGTGTCAATGGTCAGCGCAAGATTCCAGCCGCCCGATGCAGGCTGGCTGCCTTCAAACAGTACCGTCTCCGTCATCGGCTCTTCTGCCAGTACAAGACCAAGCAGCAAACAGCAGAGCAAACATACCAGCAGACACTTTTTCTTCATGGTTGCGACTCCTCTTCTCGGTTATGCTGCTTTGATTATACGCTGTTTTCCCGTTTCCTGTCAAGAGTGGAAAAATGCCCGATCCGCGCGAGCAGACCGGGCAAGCAATGGTCAAACCGTACCCGTAACGACAAGCGTTGCCATGCCGGGCGTAACCGTCACTTCGCCCGTCGTCGCATTGCGCGTGTAGGTGGCGGCAGGAATCAGCAGCGGTGTCAGCGTGCGGAAGGTCGCGCCGTCGTAGGTGTAATCCGTGCCGGCAGTCAGCGCCGTGCCGTTCAGCGTCACGCTCGTGATTGTCAGCGCAGGCGTGAACGTATCCGTCAGTGACACGTTGTCCGTCGCCGTCGTTGCCGTTGCGCCACGGTTTTGCAGCGTGAAGGTGTACGTCAGCACACCCGCCTCCGTCACCGTCGTCGGACACATGGATTTGATAACGCTCAAATCCGGCGCGGGGTCGGCATTCACGGTTGCTTCCGCCGTCAGGGGCGCAGCGAGCCCGCCGCCTGTCACGGTTGCGGTGTTCGTCACGCTTTCCTCAGCGCCGTAGGGCGTGAACTGGTTCGTCTTGACGGCGTACATCAGCGTGGTGTTGCCGCCCGCGGGAATCGACAGTCCTGTCACCGTCAGCGGACTGGTTGCCGCGATGGTCGGCGTCGCCTGCAGGATGCCGTTGCGGTAGTAACGCAGCGTATCGCTCTGATACGTCATCGGAACGACCGCTGCAGTACCCGCCGCAGGGGTATACGCGCCCAGATTGTCCGTCAGCGTCAAACCCGTCAGCGCCGCCGTACCGGAATTGACAAGCTGCACGGCATAGGTAATCGTATCGCCGTTTTGGTAGGCTGCCGGAATCGCGGTCTTGCTCACGGACAGCACCTCGGTCAGCACGCCCGTCACCACATTGGAGGGAATCGACTGGTTGTTATAAGAAAGCGTTGCCTGATTCGTGAACGTTGTCGGCATCGCGAAATTCCTCCTTTCCCGGCGCTGTCAATCAGCTTTCCGGGGCACTTTCAAGCTATGCCGGACGTTTTGCGTTGGTGCGCAAAAAACGGCGCGCTCCGCTATGGATACGGAAGCACGCCGCAGGTTTATGCTTTTTCCTCCGCCGATTTGACCAGCCGCGGGTCACGGCGCACCCATTCGCCCACCAGCCGATACAGCGCCGCCGTCAGCGGGACGAACAGCACCATGCCGGAGATGCCCATCATGCCGCCGCCAATCAGCACTGCCGCCAGCACCCACAATCCCGGCAGCTTCAATTTGCTGCCGACCGTGTGGGGGTAAATCAGGTTGCCCTCGACCTGCTGGAGCAGGAAGAGGTAAATCAGGAATTCCAGTGATTTTGCAGGCGAAATCGAGAAGAGCATGATGCAGCCGACCGCCGCGCCAATGTATGGGCCGATAATCGGAATCAGCGCCATCATGCCGACGAACGTACCCAGCATCAGCGCGTAATCCAGCCGCAAAAGCGTCATGCCGATGGTGCAGAGTGTGCCCAGAATCACCGCTTCGGTGCACTGACCGACGATATAATTATGGAAGCAATCGTCCAGCGTTGAGATGATGTGCATCGCACGCGCCATCCGCGTATCACCCAGAACGCGGTGCAGCAAATTGCGGCTCTGGCGCTGGAGTGTCTCTTTGCCGATGAGAATGTTGAAGGTGAAAATCAGCGACATCAGGAGGGAGAGAATCGAGCCGACAAGCGAGGTGGTGAAGCTGACTGCCGTGTTGACGACATTGCCCGCGCCGTTGAAGAGCAGATTCGCCGCGCGCTCGATAATCTCGCGCCATTCCTGTTCCGTTGCAGGCAGAACGAGGTTATAGTCCACCATCAGCGCTGCAATCGTCGGATTTTCCATCAGCTTGTCGTACATCTGGCGCAGAACGCCCGGCAGCGATGACAGCAGCACCTGAACGCAGGAAATCAACTGCGGCAGGATAATCTGAATCAGCGCAACGATAACCGCAACCAGCGTCAGGAACGCCAGCGCCATGCAGACCGGGCGGCGCATGGCATTCCACACCTTTTTCTTTGTGTTTGGCGCCATATGCCGCTCGTAGAAGCGCATGAGGATGTTGAGGACGTAGGCAATTATCGCGCCGTTAATCAGCGTTCCCGCCGCCGCCAGAAAGAGGTTGAACAGGCCGACCAGACCGTCCCAGTAGTGAATCGCCAGATACAGCAGAAATACTACGATTCCTATATTGATGCAGGTTTTCTTGTCGATGTTCATGTTTGGTTTCCTCCGTGGATCACTCGCTGTCACCGAAATTCATGTTGGCGTAGATGCGCTCCATTCGCTCGTTCGGGAATCGCGCGTCCATCACGCTGTCAATCCACGTTTTCGGCGGTTCATCGTGTAGGCGTTCCGACCAGCGGTATACCGCCGCCGCGGATACAAGGCAGTTGACCGCCAGAAAAATCGACAGCACCCATGTGAGGATTTTTCCCGCGCGGTTTGGCAGTTTCAAAATCCACTTCGCCATCAGCGGGTAGATATCCTTAATCCACAGGATACCCAGCGCACCCCAGAACAGCGAATACAGCAGGCAGATTCGCCCGTTGATGTTGAACGGCACGCGGCTGTAATCCCACGAACGCGAACCGAAAAGTACCTCCTGCAGCCACGAACAGACGTATTCGACGACGCTGCCGACAACGAATCCGCCCAAGAAGCTCAGCCACTTGCCGCGGTTGCGGAAACGGTAGAGGATGATGGACAGCGACGCTGCGCCCACGCCATAGAGCATGTTGAACGGTCCCCAGACAAGCCCCGACCGGCTTTCCAGATAGCCGTGGCGCGCAAAGCACCACAGCAGCTCCAGCATCACGCCCGCAAAGCTGCCGATAAAGACTATCAGGGCGATTTTGTAGCCGTTCATACCGCGCGCGAAGAAGGATTTTTCCTCTTCCTGCACATCGATGGCGGTGTTCGACGGCGGATTGATGCGATACCACTTTCGGTTGAGGGACTTCGCCACATCCGCGGCACGCGCGGACAGCTCATCTACGGTGGAGGATGCGATTTTGTGTGCCGACGACAGGTTCTCTTTCGCCTGCTGGAGACTTGCAATCTCCGCCTGCACCTGTTTTTCCAATGCCTCGGGAATCTCTGTATCGCACTGTGCCAGTTCCGCAATACAGGTGTCTTGAATCATCTTGCGCTCCCGACGCGCCTGATTGAGTGCGTCCTGACTTAGCTTCTCCAGCGCTGTCTGCTCGCGCGCGGTGTTATTTTCCTGTGCCATGAGTTTCCTCCTGTTTTGCTTCTTCGCCTGTCATTTTCTCCGGCAGGGTGACGATAAACCGGCAGCCGCAGGGAGATTGATTTTCTTCGCGAATTGTGCCGCCGCAGTCGTCCAGAATCTGCTTGCACAGTGCCAGCCCCAGCCCGTTGCCCTCCTGCTGATGCGAGCTGTCCACCTGATAGAAGCGGCGGTAAATGCGTTCCTGTTCCTCCGGCGGGATTCCCGGCCCTTGGTCGGTAATGGCGATTTCAAACCGACCGTCGGTTTGTTTTAGTGCAACAGCAATCAATCCGCGTTGCGGACTAAACTTAACGGCATTGCTGATCAGGTTCGTCCAGACGTGCAGCATCAGCGTTTCCGGACCGCGCCACGTCACTTCCGCCAAATCGGCATCAAAGTCAAGCTGTTTAGGCGACCACTGTGCTTCCAGCAGCACAATTGCCTGACGAATCTGCTCGTCCAACCGATAGCATGTCTGCTTCATCGGCATCGTGTGATTGCTGACCTTGCTGAGCAGCAGAATGTTGCCCACCAGTGTGGACAGGCGCCGCGTGTTGAGCAGAATCCGCTCGATATACCCCGCCTGCTCCGGCGAAACATCCGTGCTTTGCAGCAGCGTCGTGTAGCCCTCGATAGCGCTCACAGGGGTTTTGATTTCATGCGATACGTTCGACACAAAGTCGGTTTGCAGCGTCTCCGTTTCGCCCAGAGCCTCCACCATCCGGTTGAAGCTGTCATAGCTGTCCGCAATTTCGTTGATGACGCTGTTCGTCGTCAGGCGGACGGCGAAATTCCCGCTGGCAACCTGCTTCATGGCGCGGCTCAGCCGTACAACCGGACGCAGCAGCAGCACGTTCACCACCGTCGCCGCCGTCAACCCAATCGTCGTGCCGAAGAGAAGCAGCCACACCAGTGGATGTACTTCAATCGCTTCGTGCAGCAAGTTTTCCAGCAGCGCCGTGAGCAGCGTTGCAATCAGCAGCGTACCGAGAATCTCTGCAATCGCCGCCAAGGTAAACAGCACGCGAATATCCAGCTTGCCGCGCCCCTTCTCCTGCCGCTTCATGCCTTAACCACCTTATAGCCCACACCGCGCATGGTTACGATATGAAAATCCGGATTATCGCGGAAGCGCTCACGCAGGCGGCCGATGTGCACATCCACCGTGTGGCTGTCCGAATCGGAATCGTAGCCCCAAATGTCGTCCATCAGCTGCTGGCGCGTGAAGATTTTACCCGGATATGCCGCCATCTTGTAGAGCAGCATGAATTCCTTCTGCGGCAGAATCATGCTGGTTTCGCCGCGCGTCACGGTCAGCGAGTCGCACTCCATCACCGTTTCGCCGATGACCTGCCGATGCTCGTTCATCATCTGCACCCGGCGCAGCAGCGCACCGACGCGCAGCACCATCTCGCTCACGTTAATCGGCTTGACCATGTAGTCATCCGTGCCGGAGAGGAAGCCGAGACGCATGTCATCGAAAGCGTCGCGCGCCGTAATCATCAGCACGGGCGTCATAACGCTCTTTTTGCGCAGCGAGCGCACCAGCTCGTAGCCGTCCATCACAGGCATCATGATGTCCGAAATAATGAGGTCGACATACTCTTCCGCCAGCGCATCCAGCGCCTCCTGACCGTTTGAGACCATGCGCGTGTGATAGCCGTTTTTCTCCAGCACATGCGAAAACAGCTGGCACAGCTCCGTGTCATCCTCGACGATGAGGATTTTGAACATGCCCTCGCCTCCCTGTCTCCGTCAAGTCCACCAGAGCAGATGCACCGCCGGTTTCTCCCGCTCCTCGGTGCTGATGTGCAGGCGCACCAGCACCATGCCCGTCATGCACAGCGTACCGAAGCAAATCCACAGCGGCACTTCCATCAGCAGCATCCCCAGCGGCAGCGTGAAGTATGTCACCCGTGTGCGGGACAGGTTCGGCGTAATCCGCAGAATCGTCGAGTAGAAGATGAAGATACACGCCAGCACCAGCACCGGCGTCCAGAATGGCAGCAGCCCCAGCAGGCAGCCGAACGTCGTCGCAATGCCTTTACCGCCCTTAAACGAGCGTGTCGCCGGGAAAACGTGCCCCGCGACCGGCGCGCAGAGCACCAGCGGCGCAAGGGGCGTCAGCAGCGCTTCGGGCAGATAGTGCATATACAGCGCCACGGGAACCATGCCTTTGAGCATATCGCCCGCCAGCGTCAGCACCCCGCACCAGAATCCGCCGTGCACAAACGCATTCGCCGCGCCGGGGTTTTTGTCCTTCGCAGCCGACGCAATTTCTTTGTGGAACACGCGCGAAAAGACCTCCGCATACAGCACGCAGCCGGAAAGATATCCTAACAGCAGATAAAGCAGGTCACGCACCTGATTCATCGCTCCTTTCAACTTTCGTTACTTCCAGTTACGCTTCCACTGCTGACGACGGCGGAAATCGCGGATGCGCTGGATCAAATCGCCATAGAAGAACAGAATAACGTTGAGCAGACTCATCACCAGCGCCAGAATGCCCCAGAGATTGCTCGTCAGCAGCTGCTGCACAACCGGCAGCAGATAGACCAGCGACAGCCACTTCATCTTAACCGGAATGATAATCAGGTTGACCTCTGTCTCCGGAAAGAGGACGGCGCACGCCAGAAATAGCGACAGATTGAGGTAGGTGTTCGTCGCATAGCCAGTAATCAGACCGGCGAGAATCGCGCCGAGCATTCCGCAGAGGTAGTATACCGTAAAGCGGAACGTGCCCCATGTGTTCTGCAGTGACGTACCCAGATACCAGTAGAACATGAGCGAAATCAGCAGAAACACAGGCGAGGACGACGGCGGCATGAAGATAAACGACACCAGCCGCCAAATTTGCCCGTGGAAAATGGCTTCACGGTCGAACATCAGGTAATACGACAGGCTGATGTTATACGCCGCCAGCAGATAATCCGCCACATAGGTAACACCCATGCCGATGCAGAGAATCATCATCAGCTTCGGGATGCCGAAGTACCGTCCAAAACGCCGTTCACCACGGCTGAGAAGCTTTTCAAACACAGTCGTTTTCCTCCTTCAAAGGATTCTTTGCAGAGTCCCCTTTCTTTATTCTATTCGACACAGAAGGGCTTTTGTCCTGCTGAATCCACGCATAAATATCGTATTCCAATCAATTTCCTTGTGCGGTGGTGCCTTAACTTTTCTTCAATTCCTGTTGACTTTTTTGCAGAGAAAACGGAAATGTCGGGCAAAAGTTCATGGACAATTCACCTTCTTCCTGTATAATAAGGGTGTAAGATGGAAGAAAGAAGGTGTATGGCATGAGCTACATCTCGTTTGAAGATGTCTGCAAGGACTACCCAGCGGGCAATACCGTTGTTCACGCGTCCGATCATGTCAATTTTCACATTGAAAAGGGCGAGTTCTGCGTGGTGCTGGGGCCGTCCGGCGCGGGCAAAACCACCGTGCTGAACCTGCTCGGCGGCATGGACAAAGCGACCAGCGGGCGAATTATTGTTGGGGATAAGGAAATCACCGGGCTTCGCTCGTCTCAGCTGACGGAATACCGCCGCCACGACGTGGGTTTCGTCTTTCAGTTCTACAACCTGATGCCGAACCTGACGGCGCTGGAGAACGTCGAATTGGCGCAGCAGGTCTGCGAACGCGCGCTTGATCCGCGTGAAGTGCTGGAGCAGGTTGGGCTGGGACAGCGAATGAACAACTTCCCTGCCCAGCTCTCCGGCGGCGAGCAGCAGCGTGTATCCATTGCCCGCGCGCTATGCAAAAACCCGGCACTGCTGCTCTGCGACGAGCCGACCGGCGCGCTGGACAGCAAGACGGGCGAACAAGTGCTGGATCTGCTGACCCGCCTGTGCCACGACTACAACACAACGGTCGTCATCATCACGCACAACGCCAGCATTGCGCCGCTGGGCAACCGCCTGATTCGGATGCGCAACGGCAGCGTGCAGGAAATGACCGTGAATGAACATCCCGCGAAGGTGGCTGATATCACATGGTAACGCAGAGCAGCGGGAAAAAGTATCATGGAACGCTGACGAAAAAACTCTTCCGCGACATGAGCCGCAGCGCCATGCAGTTTCTCGCCATGTTTCTCCTCTGCGCAATGGGCACATGGTGCTTCAGTGGGCTGGACGCGAACTGGCGTATGCTGGAGCTATCCACCGAAACGCCGATTGCGCAGAGTAATCTGGCGGATTTCTGGGTGAAAGGAGCGTCGTTTGGCAAGAACGACATCCTGAAGCTGCGGAATCTGCCCGGTGTGAAGGATGTGCAGGCGCGCGTCACGCTGGAGATGGACTGCCCTGACTTGGGCGACGAAGTGACCCTGATGGTGCACGGCTATGACGGCGACATGCGCATCTGCACGCCGATTATCCGCACGGGCAGCGAACTTTCCGCATCGGATACGCGCGGCTGTCTGCTGGAGGAGCAGTTCGCGCAGGTGCACAATTTGTCCGTCGGCGACACGGTGAAGGTGTCCTACGGCGGCGTGTCGCTCACCTTTTTCGTGCGCGGCACAATTCTCTCCGGCGAATACCTTGTGACGGCGAAGAACATCACGCCGCAGCCGGACATCTACGGCTACATGTACGTCAGCGCGAAGGCCATGGCGGCGTTCCCGTTCACCGAAATGCTGGTGAAAGCATCATCTGACGCAGACCTGACGCAGGTTCGCGCCGAAATCATGAACACCTGCCCGACGGCGCTGATTGTGGACAAGGACACACACAGCGGCACGCTCTCAGCGCGCAACTTCGTCAGCATGTTCCGCAGTCTGTCCTACTTGTTCCCGGTGCTGGTTTTCGCGGTCGCGGCGATGATTGTCGTCAACACGCTGACGCGCATGATTGAGAATCAGCGCGTGCAGATGGGCACGCTCAAAGCGCTGGGCTACCGCGATCGGCAGATTCGGCTGCACTACCTCAGCTACGCCATTGTGCCGTCCGTCGCAGGTTCGCTGCTGGGCGTGCTCACGGGGCAAATCAGCATTCCGTACATTCTTTGGCCGATTGTCTCGACGAACGTGCGCTATCCGGCGCGCCTTCACGCCCCGATTTCCGGCATCACTTGGCTGATTGCCGTGCTGTCCGTGGTCATGTGTCTGCTGATTTGCCTGCACACCTACAACCGCGCGGCGCGGGAAACGACGGCAAGCCTTTTGCGCCCAAAGCCGCCGAAATCCGGCTCACGCATCCTGCTGGAGCGGATCCCCCGGCTGTGGGGGCGTTTTTCCTTCAACACGAAGATGATTATCCGCAACATTTTCCGCAACAAGGGGCGTTCATTCCTGTCGCTCGTCGGCATCCTGTGCTGCAATATGCTGATCATCTGCTCCTTCGGCTTGCAGGAATCCATCAACACATTTATCGACGATTACTACACGCACACCCTGCGCTACGACGTGCGCGCGAACCTGATTTCCGGACAGGCATCCTCGCTTGACCACTACCGCGAGACGCTGAACGCCATGAAGGTGGACGGCATCATGGAGCAGTCCGTCAGCCTGCGCAGCGAGACGAACCTGCGCTCCTGTCTGCTGACCGTGATGACGGATGACCAGACTTCCATTGCCTTGGGCGACAATGCGACCTTCCTGACGCTGCCGCGCACCGGCACCGCCATCAGCAGGAAGTTAGCCGGTCTGATGAACGTGGGGCTGGGCGACACCGTGAGCATCTGTCTGCCCGGCGACAGCGACACCATTTCGCTGACCATCAACGCGCTGGCGGACACAAACATCGGTCAGGGTCTGTTCATGAGCAAGGAAGCGTGGGAAGCCTGCCGCAAGGGCGATTTCCAAGTGACGACGCTGCTGATTACCGCGCCGACGCCCGCCTGTTCGCATCTGCTGGAGGAAATGGACGAGGTGGGAACGCTGCTCTATCCGGCAAAACAGCTGGTGGAAATGTCCAGCATTATGGACTCAACAACGGCGGCGTTCACGATTCTGAGCGTTGCGGCGCTGGCACTGGCGTTCATCATCTGCTACAACATGGGGCTGATGAATTTCAGTGAGCGCGTCCGTGATTACGCAACCTTGAAGGTGCTGGGCTTCCATCAGAGGGAAATCCGCCGTCTGATGCTGCGCGAGAACAACTACATCTCCATCATCGGTGTTCTGCTGGGAATTCCGCCGGGATTCCTCATCACCACCATTATCCTCAAAATGTGTGAATACGATTCAATGGTTTTCCCGACGCATGTCACCTTTCCGTCCGTCGCGGGCGCTTGCGCAATTACCTATGTGTTCGCGTTTCTGATTCAGTTGCTGCTGACGCGCAAGGTTCGGTCGATTGACATGGTGGAGGCGCTAAAGAGCGTCGAATGACAAGAGAATCAACGAAAGGATGATTTCTGCTATGAAAAAGCTGTTTGCTCTCCTGCTTGCGCTGGCGATGGTCGGGTCTATCGCACTGGCTGACCCGGCTTCGCTCACGGACTGCTCCGTGTCCAGCGGCGTTGTGAATGCGGTGAATTACATTGATATTACTGCGCCGTTCTCCGGCACACTCCAGCCCTTCACCTGGGAAGCGGGCGACCTTGTGAACGCGGGCGATTTGCTGTTCTCCATGCGCACAACCACAGTTTACGCCACGGAGGATGCGACCGTACAGGCAATTTACTGCGCCGCGGGCGACGACGCTGCTGCCGTTGCCACCCGCTACGGCGGACTGATTGCCATGCGCCCGGAATCTGAATGGGTGATTGCCGGCAGCATCACGACGGCGTACGACAAGCGCGACAACCGCGTGGTGGACGTGGGCGAAACGCTGTACTTCCGCTCCAACAAGGAAGGGCGTTCGGTCGGCACGGGGCGCGTAACGATGGTATCCGGCGCGGAATACATGGTGGAGGTGCTCACGGGCGAGTTTGAGCCAGGTGAGGTACTCTCCCTCTTCCGCGACAAGAACCGCACTGCCAGCGACCAAGTCGGGCGCGGCGTTGTGAATCGGCGTGACACGCTGATGGCAGTCGGGCAGGGGCGCGTGGCGGAAGTGCTGGTGAAGGTGGGCGACCAAGTGAAAAACGGCACGCCGCTGCTCCGCCTGATGCCGACTGCTACCACCCCGGATGCCTCCCCGGACATTACGGCAGCGCAGAACGGCGTGATTGGCACGCTCGCCGTGCAGCCCGGTCAGCAGGTGTACGAAGGGCAGCTGCTGGCGCGCCTGATGCTGGTGGACAAGCTGGAAGTTGTCGCGCAGGTGGACGAAGTAAACCTGAAGAACCTCTATGTGGGCGACAAGGTGTCCGTGACGCTGGATATGGACGAATCGAACGTGCTTACCGGCACGGTAACGAAAATCGGCAATCTCGGCACAACGGTGCAGAATGCCGCGTACTTCCCCGTGCATGTGGAGCTGACGACGAACCAGATTCCGCTGGGGGCCAGCGCGTCGGTGTACATTCCGAACAACAAGTAATGCTATTTCCAAATTCACCTGCACCAGCTGCTCGTGCCTTGGCGCATTCTCATTTGGAAATAGTATAAAACAAGAAGCAGCTTCCGCCCCAAATTGGGGATGTCGGAAGCTGCTTCCTTACTTTCTCAACGGTTTCTCTGCTGCCGCTACCATCGCACGCATAATCTCCGATGGATGCAGCAGTTCGCCGTGCTGCGCCATGCTGTACGTCTGGTTGCCCGCGACAATTACATGATCCAGCACAATGATGCCGACGCCCTCCATCAGCTGCTGCAGATAGCGTGTTGTGCAGATATCATCCTCCGACGGCAGGGCAACGCCTCCCGGATGATTATGGCACAATACAACGCTGTGCGCGTTGCTGTTCAATGCGGCTTCCAGCACCAAGCGAGGGTACGCCGTCACCGCTGAAAGCGTGCCCTCCGTCACCTTGCGATTGCAGATAATGCTGCCATCTGCCGTCAAGCAAATGACATAAAACTGCTCCCGCCGGTAGCCCGCCATCATCGTTCGGCAGTAATCCAGCGTCACCTGCCGGCTTTCCAGCTTGCTCCGCACCTGATTCACTTCATCAGAATAGCGGCGGAACAGCGGCAGAATCAGCGAAAGCAGCGTCGCGCTCTCCTCGCCAATGCCGTCAATCAGCATCAGCTGCTCCGGCGACGCTTCCAACACCCGCGGAAGCGACCCGAACACATCCATCAGCGCGTGTGCCGTATCGTTCACGTTGCCGCGCGCGCGGCCATAGAAAAGAATCAGTTCCAGCACCTCATGCTCAGAAAAGCCCTCCAAGCCGCTGATTCTGAACCGCTCCCGCATCCGCTTTCGATGCCCGTCGTGCGTTGCTGCCATCGTGTTTCCCTCTTTTTTCGCAAAATCCACGTCTTATTGTAACGCATTTTTTCGTGATGTGCAAGCACTTCTTTTGTGCTTTCGTGCATTCACAAACGCATCAATCTATGATATAATGCGGATAGCATTGGCGAATAAAGACGAAGGAATGGAAGCGCAATGTACTTATCCAACCCGATGGTATCCGTGATTGTTCCGGTGTATAACGCCGAAAGCACCCTGCGGCGCTGTGCCGACAGCATTTTGGAGCAGTCCTATCCCGATTTGGAGCTGATTTTGGTGGATGACGGCAGCAAGGATGCCTCGCCCCTGATTTGTGACAGCTACATGCAGAAAGATGCCCGCGTCCGCGTGATTCACAAGCCCAACTCCGGCGCATCCGCCACGCGCAACCTCGGTATTGCCGAAGCCCGCGGGCACTACCTGCAATTTGTGGACAGCGACGACTGGCTGACGCCCGATGCGACAGAAAAGCTCGTCGCCGCCGCCGAAGCGCATCAGGCGGATTTGGTGATTGCGGATTTCTACCGCGTGTCCGGCAAACTCGTCGCCAGCAAGCACCGGGTGATGCCCGTCGGCGTGATGACGCGGCGGGAGTATGCCAGCAAGATGATGGAGAACCCTGCCAGCTTCTACTACGGTGTACTCTGGAACAAGCTGTACCGCCGGGATTTGGTTGTGCAGCATCACCTCGAAATGAACCCTGCGCTGCGCATCTGCGAGGATTTCATGTTCAATTTGGAGTACCTGCGTATCGCCCGGTACATTGTCGCTGTGCCGTCGCCGGTATACTACTACGTCCGCACGAAGAACTCCATTGTTTCCCAGACGTATGGCATGACGACGCTGAAAATCCGCTTGGCGGCGTTTGATGAGTACAAGCAGTTCTACATGGATGTGCTGGACGAAAAGGCGTATCAGAAGGCACGCTTGAAAGTCTACCGTTTTCTGGTGGACGTGGCGATGGATGGCGTTGTGCTGCCCAAGCCCGCGCCCGGCACACGCAGCTTGAAGGCTGCCGATTCACCGGAAACGCTTGACGATGATTGGGATTTGTAAACGAAGCCCCTGCACCGCCCATTGGCAACGTGCAGGGGCATTATTCTTTTATACTATTTCCAAATGAGAATGCGCCAAGATGCGCCGCGAATTTTTCACGTTGGCTAACGCGAATGAAACGCAGCGTAGCAGCGCTACGCTAAGTGGAATGAGCGGACGCCAACGGGGAAAAGGCGCAAGCAGATGGCGCAGGTGAATTTGGAAATAGTATTACGCCATTTTGCGTGGTTTGCTCCGACCATAGGCGTGAACCCAGTCCACGACGTTGTAATAAATCAGGAAGATGATGGAGGACAGTCCCCATGTAATCGGGTAAGCCCACGAAATCGTCGTCAATTCCGGGCGAATCGGCACGGCAATGGTGATGTACGTCACGCGGAACACGCACCAGCAGCACAGCATGACAATCATCGGCACAATCGAGCGTCCTGCGCCGCGCAGAACCGCCGCCATTGCGTTGGAGAGCGCCAGCAGGAAGTAGAACGGCGTCATTATCCTCGCGTGCATCGTCCCCAGACGGATAACCTCCTGCACCTGCGCCACGTCGCCCGACTGGATGAACATCGCAATCAGCGCCGGGATGAAGGCGTAAATCGCCAGCCCAATCGCTTCTGCAATGCTGACACACGCAATCAATCCGAACCGCGCGCCTTTCTTGGCGCGTTCATACTCCTGCGCGCCGAGGTTCTGCCCGATGAAGGTCGTCAGCGCCAAGGTGAAGCTGGTAATCGGCAGGAAGCCAAAGCCCTCAATCTTGGAGTACGCGCCGCAGCCCGCCTGCGCCAGCGCACCGAAATCATTGATGTTCGTCTGCACGACGACGTTCGCCAGCGCAATCACGGCGTTTTGCAGCCCCGACGGAATGCCGATGTACAGCACCTTTTGGAGCATTCGCCCGTTGAAACGGATTTTCCGCGGAATCAGGCGGTAGGATTCCGTCGCCTTCATCAGCTTCCTCAGGCCGAGGAACGCGCTGACCGCCTGCGAGATGACCGTCGCGAACGCCGCGCCGCCAACGCCCATACCCAGCACGCCGACGAACAGCAAGTCCAGCGCAACATTGAGCATGGCGGAAATAATCAGAAAATACAGCGGATGGCGGCTGTCGCCGACCGCTTGGAAAATACCGTTCACCGCATTATACAGAACAGCAAAAATCACGCCGCCAAAGTACACGCGGAAATACTCAATCGAATTCGGCAGCACGTCCGCCGGCGTGTGCATCCAGTCCAGAATTGTCGGTGTCAGCAGAACCCCTATGAGTGTCAGCACGAGACCTGCGACGATTGCAAACGCAACAGACGTATGCACCGCAATCGAAACATTCTCATGATCCCTTGCGCCCCAGAATCTGCTGACGACAACGCCTGCGCCAACGAAAACACCCTGAAAGAAGCCGATGAGCATGAAAATCAGGTTGCCGGACGAGCCAACTGCCGCCATGGCCTCCGTGCCCAGCACATTGCCCACGATAAACGTATCCGCTACATTGTAGAACTGCTGAAACAGGTTGCCCAGAAAGATGGGAATCGCAAAACGAACCATCAGTTTCCAGATGCTGCCCTGTGTCATGTTTGCCGCGTGCGACTGATTTGCCATTTGGTCTATTCACTCCATTGCTATTTTGACAGAAACCAATTTCATCATAGCACGTTTCGACAGCTTGTCAACGTGTTCTCGGAAAAAGTTGCCCAGCACGAAAAAATTGCAAACGTAAAATTTCGCTTGCAGGGTTGTCATGAGCGGCAAATCATGGTATGATGGTTTTCGGAAAATCCTTTCCAATTATATTAAGGAGTGAAAGGCATGAAATTCTTCATTGACATCCTCAAAGGCATGGTGATTGGGCTTGCCAACATCATCCCCGGCGTATCCGGCGGCACAATGATGGTTTCCATGGGCATCTACGATACGCTGATTTACTGCATCACCCACCTCTTCAAGCAGTTCAAGAAGTCCCTCATGACGCTGCTGCCGTTTGTTGTCGGCATGATTGCCGCGCTGGCGATTCTCTCCAACGTCATCACATGGGCGCTGATGGATGAATTTGCCTCGCTGCCGACGAATACGCTCTTCATCGGACTGATTCTGGGCGGTCTGCCCGCCATTTTCAAGCAGATCAAGGGCAGCAAAAAGCGCGACAGCATCCTTGGCGGCATTCTGTTCGTGCTCTTCTTCGCGCTCGTTATCTTCATGGCAACGCTGAAAGAAACGCAGGATACCGGTGCGGTCATCTCTCTGAGCGTTCTGGAAGTCCTGAAGCTTACGCTGATGGGCTGCATTGCGTCCGCGACGATGGTCATCCCCGGTGTGTCCGGCTCGATGATGCTGATGCTGATGGGCTACTACTACCCCGTCATCGGCGCGATTAAGAACCTTATCAATGCGCTGGTGGCGCTCGATGGCGGCGCGATTCTCTACAACGTGGGCATTCTGCTGCCGTTTGGCATCGGCGTGGTGATCGGCATTTTCGCCATTGCGAAGCTGATTGAGATTCTGCTGGCGAAGTGGAAGTGCATCACCTACGGCGCGATTCTTGGGCTTGTTGTCGCATCGCCGTTTGCCATCCTGATGGGGCTGTCGCTTCCCGGCTTCAACCTCGTGCAGGTGATTGTCAGCGTGCTGACGTTCATCTTGGGCTTCGCCGCCGCGTGGCTGCTGGCACGGAAGGACGAAAAGCCCGCCGCCTGATTTTTGCAAATCGAAAACGCCCCTGTCTGCAACGGACAGCGGCGTTTTTTGATGCTGCGGATGATGCGGATGCGTTATACTATTTCCAGATAAGAATGCGCCAAGATGCGCCGCGAATTTTTCATTCTGGCTAACGTGAATGAAACGCAGCGTAGCAGCGCTACGCTAAGTGGAATGAGCGGACGCCAGAAGGGAAAAGGCGCAAGCAGATGGCGCAGGTGAATCTGGAAATAGTATTAGAACATGTTCTTTCTGCGCATAATAACGAAGGCGAACAGCGTCAGGATGATGGAGATGCCGCAGACTGCCGCAAATCCCCACGCCTGCCTCTCAAACGGTACGGGGACGTTGATGCCCCAAATCGTCATAACCAGCGTCGGCACAGCAAAAAGGACGGTCAGCGCGGTCAGCACCTTCATGGTGATGTTCAGGTTGTTGTTGATGATGGAAGCGAACGCGTCAGTGGTGTTGCTCATAATGTCGCGGTAAATCGAGCACATTTCCATTGCCTGCTTATTCTCGATGATAACATCCTCCAGCAGGTCGGTGTCCTCCGGATAGCGCTTGAGGATATCCTGGCGCATCAGGCGCTCCATGACCAGCGCGTTGCCTTTGAGCGACGTGTTGAAGTAAACCAGTGACTTCTCCAGCTTCATCATTTGCAGCAATTCCTGATTGCGGCTGGTATGCTCCAGCTTTTCCTGAATGTGCTGACTGGTTTTATCAATCTGCTTCAGGTAGGACAGGAATCGGCCGGCATTGCGCTGGAGAATTTGCAGGATGAAGCGGGTACGCTTGAACGTCCAGAAATTGCGAATGCGCTCTTCGGTGAAGTCATTGATGATGGGCGTATCGCGCGTGCAGACGGTGATAATCACCTCGTCGCACAGCACGATGCCCAGCGGGATTGTGCTGTACACATAGCCCGTGCCCTCGGTATCAACATACGGAATATCCACGATAATCAGCGTCTGCTGCTTATCCGAGTCGTAGTCAATGCGGGCGGATTCCTCTTCGTCCAGCGCGGCGGGCAGGAAGGTCGGATCAAGGTTGAAGCGGGTGGTCAGACCATCCACTTCCTCCTTCGTCGGGCTTTGCAGATGCACCCATACGCCCTTTTCCAGCGTCGTGCATTCGGTCAAATGATCCTCGATGGTCTTGAAGATTCTTCTCATGTTAGTGCTGCGTCCTTTCAACATTTCCGAAGGAAGGCAGCGCGGTCGGCATCAGTCAGCCGTCAGAGCGCTGCCGATGGGCTCAGGGGTACTATACGGATCACCGTCCATGCGGTCAGACACTCCTTTCCGGCGTTCGCGGGCTGCTTGCCCGAAAGCCACGCCTTTTATCTTACGCCCATTTCCCGCAATTGTCAACGGGGTATGCCGCAAGAAATCAGAAAATGGTGCTTCATATCTATTATCTGCCTCGCCTGTGCCCTCTGGAAATCGTATAAACGACACGCAGATGCTTTCGCAAATGCTGTTCCTGTGCTGTTTTCGGAGGAAATTTCAGAGAATCAGACGAATTTGCAGAAGAATTTTGTTTTTCCTATGGCTTTTTTACAAAATATCAGTATAATAGAGTAAGGAACCCTGCTTAGACTTTCTTAATCAGCGGGAGGTTATGTCCCTATGACCTTTGACCTTCAACGGGCAAACGTGTGGAAGCGCATCTCGGCTTTTTTGTTCGATGTGATTCTGCTGGCGATTGCCTGCGTTCTTTGTGCGTGGGGATTATCAGCCCTGCTGGGATTCGACGCGCAGTACCAGACGCTCATGGCGCGCTATCAGGCCGCGGCAGACGCGTGCGGGCTGGACATGTCCATCATGACCCAGACATACAGCGCCCTGACCGACGCGCAGCGGGCGCTGGTGGAGCAGGCGAACGCCGTGCTCGCCGCTGATGAAACTGCCGTTCATGCGTATGGCATGGTCATTCAGCTGTCGATTCTCATCGTCAGTTTCGGCGTACTGTCGGGTTATCTCCTATTAGAATTCCTCGTTCCGCTCCTTTTCAAAAACGGACAAACCTTGGGCAAAAAGATATTCGGTGTGGCTCTGATGCGCAATGACGGCGTGAGAATCGGTCATGTGACGCTTTTTGTCCGCACAGTGCTGGGCAAATACGCGGTGGAAACCATGATTCCAATCATGGCGGTGATGATGCTGTTCTTCGGCAACCTGAATATCGTTGTGCTGGGCATTGTGCTGATTCTCTCCGTCGCGCAGTTTGTCCTCTTCCTCGCCACGCGGAAACATTCGCTGATTCACGATCTTCTTGCTGATACCGTCGCGGTTGATATGGCCAGCCAGATGATCTTCAATTCCACCGATGAGCTGGTTGCTTACAAGGCCAAACTCCAAGCAGAAAAGGTCGCGCATCAGACGTACTAAGGAAGCGCTGATTTTATTCGGCGGTACATCTGACCGCCTCATTTCATCAGTGCTTCCCGAAGACCGCGCAAATCCATCCTGCGCGGCTTTCAGACGATACTTCCACCCGCTTCAAAAGCGGCGAAGGCATGTCACTACGATGACAAAGGGCAAAGAAAGGGGATTCTATGAAAATCGTTTTGCAGAACCTGACCAAAATCTTCCCGAGCCGCAACAAAAAGTCCGGCGAAGAAGTGGTAGCAGTCAACAATTTTGACTTTACCATCCCGGATGGAAAGCTGATTGGCCTTCTTGGCCCGTCTGGCTGCGGCAAAAGCACGACGCTGTACATGATTAGCGGTCTGCAAAAGCCATCCAGCGGAAAAATCTTCTTCGGGGAGGACGATGTGACCGATCTGTCCACGGAAAACCGCGGCATTGGTCTGGTGTTCCAAAATTACGCGCTCTATCCCCATCTGACGGTCAAGCAGAACATCCTCTTCCCTTTGCAGAACCTCCGCGGCAAGGACAAGATGACCAAGGAAGCCATGCTGGAGCGTGCGCATGAGGCCGCCCGGCTGGTGCAGATTGAGGAACTGCTGGAACGCAAGCCCAGCGAACTTTCCGGCGGTCAGCAGCAGCGCGTCGCTATCGCCCGTGCGCTGGTGAAGATGCCCCGCGTGCTGCTGCTGGACGAGCCGCTGTCCAACCTTGACGCCCGCCTGCGCCTGCAGACGCGCGAGGAAATCCGCCGCATCCAGAAGGAAACGAAGATTACCACCGTTTTCGTCACGCACGACCAAGAGGAAGCCATGTCCATTTCCGACATGATTGTTGTCATGAAGTTCGGCGTGGTGCAGCAGATCGGCAAGCCGCAGGAGGTCTATGACAACCCGGCAAACCTGTTCGTTGCGAACTTTCTCGGCACGCCGCCTATCAACATCTTCACCGGCCATGTCAAGGGCGAGCGTCTGTACATCGGCGTGGACAATGTGATGGATGTGCCCGGCGTGAAGGATCAGGACGTGTTCGTCGGCATCCGCCCCGAAGGCTTCATCCTCGACATGGCGAACGGCACGCTGTGCTGCAAGCCGCAGAACGTCGAGGTCATGGGGCGCGACGTGTCCGTCGTCTCCACGCACGAAGCCTCCCAGAAGCCGATGGTGCGCTCCATCATCGACGCGGACAACAAGGTAGATGCTTCCGCCGATGTCGTGCGCTACCGCATCAAGCCGCACAAAATCTTCCTGTTCACGCGGGATGACGAGGGCGTTCGCATTCCGTTCGAGGTGAAGTAAGATGGTAGAAAGCAAGCATCAATGGAAAGCATGGCTCTATCTCGCCCCCGCCATCGTGCTGTTGCTGGTCTTTACGGTCTGGCCGATTATCAACACGGTGCGGCTGGCATTCCTGAATGACTACAACAGCCTGAGCGAAGTCGGCGGTGCCACCTTCACCGTTGGCATCAAGAACTTCCAGACGGTTATCGGCGACAGCGGCTTCAAGACGGCGCTGAAAAACACGATGCTCCTGTGCCTGTTCACCGTGCCGATTTCGACGATTCTCGCGCTGCTGATCGCGGTTGCGCTGAACTCCATCAAGCCCCTGCAAAAGGTACTGCAAACCATCTTCTTCCTGCCCTATGTGACCAACTCCATCGCCATCGGCATGGTTTTCGCCGCGATGTTCAATATCATCGGTATGCCGCACATGGAGCGCCTGATTCAGACCAAGGGCATTGTCAATAATGTCATTGAGCTTTTCGGCGGGCACTACGTCAACTGGATTAACCAAGGCTCGGAATACTGGGCGAACATGTTCGTCATGATTGTCTACATCGTGTGGAACGCGCTGCCCTTCAAAATTCTGGTACTGCTGGGCGGTCTGCAGGGCATCAACAAGCAGTATTACGACGCTGCGAAGGTGGACTCTACTCCCCGCTGGCGCGTGTTCACCAAAATCACCGTGCCGCTCCTCTCTCCGATGATTGCCTACGTCGTCATCACCGGCTTCATCGGCGGCTTCAAGGAATACACCAGCATCGTCGGCATTTTCGGCGAGACCATGGGCCCTGCGGGCGACGCAGGACGCATGAACACCATCGTCGGCATGATTTACGATGCGCTGCCGAAGTCCAACTACGGCGTGGCCAGTGCCGCTGCGCTGATTCTGTTTGCGATCATCTTCGTCGTGACGATGATCAACATGCAGGTCAGCAAGAAGCGCGTGCATTATTGAGAGGTGCAGTATGTCCGAAAAAGATTTCACCGTCATGCATTCGCGGAACATGCAGCAGGTCAACGTTACCCAGCACATCATGAAAGTGCTGACGCTGTTCATCACCTATGCTTTCCTCATTGTGATGGCGCTGATTGTGCTGTTCCCGTTCTACTGGATGATTATCTCCTCGCTCAAGTCGCTGGATGAATACCGTGCGTCCGTGCCGACGTTCTGGCCGCGCATGGTGCTCATCAGCAACTATGCGGAGGCGTTCTCCACCGGCAATCTGGGGCGCCTGTTTCTCAACACTGCCTATGTCGGCATCGTCTCGACGATTCTGTCCCTGATTATCACCATCCTGACGGCGTTCGCGTTTGCCCGGCTGGAATTCAAGGGCAAGAACGCGCTGTTCGGCGCGCTGCTGGCAACGATGATGATTCCCGGCGAGCTGTTCACCATCACCAACTACCAGACGATTTTCATGCTCGGCTGGCAGAACACCTACACGGTGCTGATTGTGCCGTTCCTTGTCAGCGTGTTCTACATCTATCTGCTGCGCCAGAACTTCCTGCAGATTCCGAACGAACTGTATCTTGCGGCAAAGGTAGACGGCACGAGCGACTTCAAGTACCTGTGGAAGGTCATGGTGCCGCTCTCCCTGCCGACGCTGATTTCCATCACCATCCTGAAAATGATGGGCGCATGGAACTCCTACGTCTGGCCGCGTCTGGTGGCGAATGACGATGCGCACAAGCTGATTACCAACGGTCTGCGCAACGCCTTCAACAGCTCCACCGGCGAAACGAATTATCCCGTGCAGATGGCGGCGGTCGCGATGGTGTCGTTCCCGCTGTTCCTTGTGTTCATCTTCCTGCGCAAGTACATCATGTCGGGTGTCAGCCGCAGCGGTATCAAAGGTTAATCGGCGGATTTCCGCCTTTAACAATTTTTTGTTTCCCTCGACCAGAAAGGAAGGAAAGACACATGAAGAAGTTCCTCTCTCTTCTCATGGCGCTGACCATGCTGATGGCCTGCACTGCTTGCTTCGGTTCTGCTGAATCCGCAAGCGATCCCGCTGCTTACGACGGCAGCGAGGTGAACATCACCTTCTACAACACGATGGGCTCCAACCTGACCCCCGTGCTGGATACGTACATCGAAGAGTTTAACAAGCTCTACCCGAACATCCATGTCAGCTACACCTCCGTTGGCGGCTACGATGATGTCCGCGACCAGATTTCCAAGGAAATCACCGTCGGCGGCCAGCCCAACATCGCTTACTGCTACCCGGATCACGTTGCGCTGTACAACCTCGCGCGTGCGGTGCAGCCGCTGGATGCTTACATTGACAGCACGGCGACCATCACCCGCGCCGACGGCACGGCCGAAACCTTCGGCCTGACGCAGGAGCAGAAGGACGACTTCATTTCCGCGTACTACGAGGAGGGCCGTCAGTTCGGCGATGGCAAGATGTACACGCTGCCGATGAGCAAGTCCACCGAAGTGCTGTACTACAACAAGACGTTCTTCGATGCCAACGGCCTGACCCCGCCCACCACTTGGGACGAGATGGAAGCGCTGTGCAACAAGATCGTCGAAATCGATCCGTACAGCATCCCGCTGGGCTATGACTCCGAGAACAACTGGTTCATCACCATGACGGAGCAGCTCAAAACCCCCTACACCAGCGCCACCGGCGAACACTTCCTGTTCAACACGCCCGAAAACCGCGCGTTCGTGAAGCGTTTCGCGACGTGGTACAATCAGGGGCTTGTGACGACCCAGACCATCTACGGCAGCTACACCTCCGGTCTGTTCGTCTCCGACTCCGGCATCAAGAGCTACATGTCCATCGGTTCCTCCGCCGGCGCGACGCATCAGCGTCCGACCAAGGGTGCGGACGGCACCTATCCCTTTGAAGTGGGCATCACGACCATCCCGCAGGTGGATGCCAGCAGCGCGAAGGTCATTTCTCAGGGCCCGAGCCTGTGCATCTTCAAGAAGGCGAATGCGCAGGAAGTGGCCGCTTCCTGGCTGTTCGTCAAGTACCTGACCACCACGGTTGATTTCCAGGCTGAATTCTCCATGGCGTCCGGCTATGTGCCGGTCATCAAGTCCGTTGCGAACAACGAAGTCTATGCGGAATTCGTTGCGGGCGCGGACGGCGGCGACAACGTGGCGGCGCTGGCGGCGAAGGTCTGCTTGGAGCAGGTTGACGCTTACTACACCTCTCCTGCGTTCCCCGGCTCTTCCGAAGCACGCAGCCGCGTTGGCGAACTGATGGCAGGCTGCATGACGGATGCTGCGGCACTGGGCGACCTGACCAAGCCGGAAAACGATGCGAAGCTGGACGAGCTCATCCAGAAGCGCTTCGACGAAGCTATCACCAAGTGCGAACAGTCCATCGCGGGCTTTGGTATCTAAGGCGCGCAGATGAAAACACTCCGCAATCTATTTCCCCTGCTGCTGACCCTGACGCTGCTGCTCTGCACGGCGTCAGGCGCGGCGGCGGGAACCACCGACGGCGGCTTTGTGGACTATGCGGCACAGCTTCAGCTGAACATGTCCTCCGCAACCGCCAAAACCAGTGCGACCGTCAGGACGCATGTGGACGGCGACACGGTGCATTTCGATGTGCCGGAAAGCGTCTGCGCGGACGGTGTGCTGAAAGCGCGCTTTCTGGCGCTGAACACCCCCGAATCCACCGGCAAGATTGAGGAATACGGCGTTGCCGCGTCGCATTTCACCCAGGAGAAGCTCGCTTCGGCAGTGTCCATCATCTTGGAATCGGATTCTGACCGCTGGGAGCTTGACTCCACTGGCGGCCGGATGCTGGTCTGGGTGTGGTATCAGCCGTCGGAAGGCGCGGAATACCGCAACCTGAATCTGGAGCTGCTGCAAAACGGCTATGCGCGCGCGTACTCCACCGCGAACAACCAGTACGGCAGCATCTGCTCAAGCGCGCTGGATCAGGCGCGGCAATTCAAGCTGAACCTCTACTCCGGTCAGCCTGACCCCGATTTCTACTACGGCGACGCCATTGAGCTGACCCTGCGCGAACTGCGCTGCCATCCGGAAGCGTACCAGAACAAGAAGGTCGCTTTCAACGGCATCGTCACGCTGGCGCACAACAATTCGGTGTATGTCGAAAGCCTTGACGCGGAGAGCGGCATCGTCTTCGGCATCTCCGTCTACTACGGCTTCAACCTCAGCGGCAAGGGTCTGTCGATTCTCACCCCCGGCAACGAAGTGCGCATCGTCGGTTCGGTGCAGTACTACGCGGCGGGTGACCAGTGGCAGATTTCCGACGTCTCCTACCGCATGATGAAGCCGAAAGACCCCGGCAACATTCAGTTGCTCAGCGAAGGACACGAGCCGTACTACACCGAGACGACGCTGTCCCAGCTGATGGCGCAGACGGTGCTGACGGATGAAAACGGTGAGGAAGCTGCCTATGCTCATGCGGATTTGGCGCAGAACACGAGCGCCGAGCTGCACAAACTGCATGTGCTGTCCATCAGCCGGGATGACGAAAACAGCCGCGCGTACCTGACCGTCGAACAGGATGGGCTGCAGATGACCGTAATTGCACCGTCGTCTTTCGTGACCGATGAGATGGTGGGGCAATCCATCACCGTGCGCGGTTTTGTCGAACATTCGAGCGGCAGCGTCGCTGTGCGTGTCTACGAAACAGGACTCCTTCTCGCAGAATAACACCCCTACAATCAAGGAAAGGGAGAAAACAATCATGAAGAAATTCCTTGCGATTCTCATGCTGCTGGCGATGTGTTTCAGCTGCGCCGCGATGGCGGAAACCACGGATGAAGATCTGGCAGCGGCCAAGACGTACCTGTTCATGATGTACAAGGATCTGCCGGAAACGACGATGAGCGACTACGAAGTGGTCGGCGTCATCAACATCGGCGGCATCGAATTCCCGATTACGTGGACGGCGGACAGCGACACCATCAAGATTGTTCCGCAGGACAACAAGATGGTCACCATCGATGTGGATGAAAAGAATCCCGAAGAAGTGACCTACACCCTGACGGCCACCCTGTCGAACGCAGCTGGCGAAACCTTGAGCGTGTCCTTCGCGCACAAGGTGCCTGCTGCGATGATTCTGGAAGGCATGAGCTACGAAGAAATCGTGGCGGCGGCGTACTCGCTGGAAGCGGGTCTGGCGCTGGAAGACACCCAGCGTCTCTACGGCACGGTGACGAAGATTGACACCCCGTGGAGCGACGAATACAAGAACATCACCGTCACCATTCAGGTGGGTGAACTGGCGGATCAGCCCATCCAGTGCTACCGCCTGACCGGCGAAGGCGCGGAAAACCTGCAGGTGGGCGACGCGATTACCGTCGAAGGCATCCTGAAGAACTACAAGGGCACCATCGAGTTCGACAAGGGCTGCGTGCTGGTCGGCTACGGCGAAATCGTCAGTCAGAAGGCGATTGTAGACGCGGCTTACGCGCTGGAATCAGGCGTTGCCATGACGGCTCCGACCGCGCTGTTGGGCGAAGTGGTTTCCGCTGCTGCCGATGAACGGGCGTTCGTCGCCGGTCGTTGGCAGTTCGACGATGATAAGCGCAATACGCTACATCATCTTGGTGCAGGCACCTTTGTCGCCAGTGGTAAACAGATCCGCGTGCCGCTCATTGACGCGCAATAAGGTCTTTCTTGAAGACTGCGCAAAAAATTTGTGCAGTCTTCTTAGCAGGAATGAAACACCGTTCCAAAAACTCTTTGTTTTATCAACAATTCCCTCCTCTATTTCGCGCAAAAAAACGTCTGCGTAGACCAATAAAATATCGGCAATGCTCACAGAATATGAACGCAAAATTTTTTCGTATTGCGCATATGAAATGCGTAGTGATTTAATCCTTATTGCCAAATCTTCTTTACACGTAGACTGAGAATAAAAATGGAAAAGCGTTCACTGAATAAAAATATTGATTTACTCCTGCGCGGCTTTACTGAATTAAAAGATAATGGGCGTTTTAATGAACCCAATCTTGACGGTAGCGCCGGAGATTATATTTCATTCTCCAGCTGGGAATGGCCGCAGGGCGTTGGGCTATTTGGACTGGTACGTTTATGGGAAAACACAAAGTCTGATGATCTATATCAAATTATCGATCAGTGGTTTCAGGGAAATATCGAAAAAGGTCTGCCGAGCCTCAACGTAAATACCACCGCGCCGATGCTGCCTCTCTCGTTGTTCTGGTCCCATCACCGTCAGCCGCACTACCAGCAGGTGCTGGATAACTGGGCAAACCGCGTAATGACTGAACTCCCGCGGACGCCGGAACAAGGTTTCCAGCATGTGGTTTCCGACGGTATTAACGAAATGGAGATCTGGGACGACACGCTGTTTATGACCTGCCTGTTCCTCGGCACGGCGGGCGTAGTGCTCAAGCGCAAGGATCTGATCGACGAAGCGTCATACCAGTTCCTGCAGCATACCCGCTATCTGTGCGAACCGGCGAGCGGCCTGTGGTATCACGGCTGGACGTTCGTCGGCAAGCACCACTTCTCGGAAGCCTTCTGGGGGCGCGGCAACGCGTGGATCACCGTGGCGATCCCGGAATTTATCGCCCTGCTCGGCGACAGCCTCGACGCCAGCGTAAAGCGCTATCTCTCGGTGGTGGTGGCGCGTCAGGTTAACACGCTGTGTGAATTACAGGCTGACAACGGCATGTGGCACACCCTGCTCGACGATCCGCTGTCGCCGCAGGAATCCTCCGCCACCGCCGGGATCGCTTACGGCATGCTGCGCGGCGTGCGCATGGGGATCCTCGACGAAAAGGTCGCCGAAAACGCCATGCGCGCCTGGCATGCGCTGCGCGACAGGATCGACGAAGGCGGGATCGTGCTGGAAGCCTCGAAAGGGACGATGGTCGGCCCGGATCTGCAATACTACTGCGACATCGCCATGGCCCCGGTGCCGTATGCCCAGGCGCTGATGATGCTGCTGCTGCTGGAGTTGCAGCAGGAGAAGTGGAGCCATTAAGCGGCGGGTCGTGCCGGATGGCGCTGCGCTTATCCGGCCTACTCCAATCTGGAGCCGCTATTCGGCAACTCTTACTCCAATCTGTAGGCCGGATAAGGCGGAGCCGCCATCCGGCATCCCTTAAAGCGCCTTCGTCAAATAGTGGCGCGCCATCCCCGCCAGCGGGAAATCTTCCAGCGTCTTCACCAGTTGGTAGCCCTG